>Ga0255784_10002619_pt1 | contig 13985 bp, 27 predicted proteins | sample 101ome_14_FD_179982 | JGI IMG/M metagenome (GOLD analysis project Ga0255784, IMG submission 179982) | Coastal salt marsh microbial communities from the Groves Creek Marsh, Skidaway Island, Georgia - 101403AT metaG (version 2) | ecosystem: Environmental > Aquatic > Marine > Intertidal zone >...
ATACCAACTATTTGTCATAACCTACGAAATCATATAGAACTGGGTTAACCAATCCTTGTTTAACTGCATATGGGTATTCTTCGTTTAACCAATAGTTTTGTACTGTTTCTACTTCATGGTGAACATCTTGGTAAAGTTCATCAATACTATATCCACTTCCATATTTGATACCACCACAAAGAACCATAAGTTCATTTAGTTTATCAAAATCGTTTTGATATTTAACAATCGATTCAATGATATTGTGCTTCATCAAATCGGCCACTTTATCGTTGTAATCATACATTTCCTTTGACCAAGGTTTTGTCACTTTAGGTTTAATTAATACTTTCATCTTTTAAATTTTATATTGCTAATATAAGAAAAAAAATTGAATTATCCAAATTAATTTACAATTATTTGGCCGGTATTCCAACCTGGAATGTAGTATGAGAATGAATGTCTTTCTAAAACATCTTTTATAATCCTATCTTGAAGTTTAGGAGAATGACCTGTAATGATGGTAACATCAACTACCGATGATTTCATCGATTCTTTTATAAGAACATCTTCTACTGCAAATACAGCCTCATCATGTGTGAACCCATGTAAGTCTATTTCGTATTTCATTTTTTATTTTTTACGTTAAATTGAGAGTTTTCATATTCATTGTAAAAGTATAAATCAATTCCAATAACATTCATCATCAAATCTTTAAAGAAATGATTCTTTTCTAGCATCATGTTTACAAAATCAAAAAAAGATTTGTTAGATTGTAATTTTCTAACAGCTTCTGCATCTTTTCTTTCTTCGATATCATTTCCTAAAAGAATATTACCTAAATCATTTTCAGCGTCATCAATGTTTACAAAGATAACATTTGATGGATTGATGTTTGGTGATTTTAATATTTTATCATATATTGCAAGATATGGAGATGAATGATGAGATGTAACAGGCGTGGTAGATATTTGCCAAAAAAACCAATCAGACAATAAATCGGTTAAGAAAAATTTAAATTTATCTTCTAACAAAAAATTTCTATTGTGTATGCTGGATTCTAATTTTTTATACAAATCATACGGTTCTATTTGATGTTGTCTAAGATATCTTCTTAAAAAGAACTTTTCACTAAAATTAGTATCTGCAATACTGTTTACTAAATCTTCTATGGTACCTGATATAAATCTATTCTTTGGATTTCGATATAACATATAAATAGTCTTTTTATTATTTTCTAAATCCATTAATCGATAATACGCGTCTTTTGATTCTTTAGAAATATCTCCAGCTGTGAAATTTAAATCAATATCAAGTGCTACTTTATATGTATTTGGGTAAAAGGTCTCTTCAATAAATCTAGAGGCTACTTTAGCCTTAGTAATTACAATTGAGTTTTCATTTTCTCCTATAAGTAAATCAAATTGATGTGTTGTTATCATATATAAACCTTATTAAATTCAATTTCTCTATTGATTGTAATATCTTTATTAAAAATATAAATACCAACATCTTCGAGTAAACTATTATTTTCCGTACAAATTGTGTTTACAACTTTTTGATTATGTAAAAATCTATCCTTGTTACTAATGTATAATTGATGAATATCAAGTGTCAGTAATCTTTTTAATTCTTTAGAAATCATTTTTGATTTTTCAAAAAAATATGCATTCTTAATAGGTGAATAATAAATAGATTGAGGTCTTTGATTAAAGGTTAATGTATCGTAATCGTGATTAATAATATCATCAAACATATCAAAACCATAATTTCTTAATTCTTGCACAATTCCTACAGGCCCAAATATTAAAGGAAATTGTAAATTAAAAAAAGGTTTCATTGATTTCTCAGTAATAAACATTAAATTTTCTGCAGCAGTTTCAGTTACTACATCAATATAAGTCTTAGATGCAAATTGAGTATTTGGTCCAAATTTATATTCTAAATCAGTATCACCATTTGGTTCTATAAGATGATGGGTTATATCAATAGTAATAGAATTATTAATCGATTTCTCTTTATAATAAAGATTATATGATTCACTTTCATCAGTACCAGTTCTCGATGAAACAATACCATGTTTAAGTAAATCATTCTTAACAATATCATTTACAATAAAAGTACGATGTGTTTGTTTTCGATTGTTAAGACACATAAACTTATATTCTTTTGGAGCATCACTCCATTGCAATCCACCAAATACATTTTTTGCAGATTTTAATTCTTCTCCAAATATCTGATTGTTTTTTTCTTTATCATGCAACATATGATTATAAGGAGAACAAAAAACACGAGGACCTGCCATTGGGTAATTAAAGAAATCTATGTTTTTATAATTTTCAATTTCCCATTCTAGACCAGATACTATTGGAGATAACAATTTGATACTATTATATGAAAACATAGTAGTAATATTATCAACCACAACATTTAATTCAGCCGGAATAGAATAGCCTTCTCCTAGATAATCAATAATTATTTCGTTTGTAGATATGTTATATTCTGAAATTTTATTTATATCTAACTTAGTGTGTATTTGTCTTGCCAAAAACCCATGAATAAAAGTATAATCATACTTGGTGTTTTTGATTTTTTCATAATCTAATAAATCAAATACTTCATCGTATTCGGTAGTTTCTTCAAAATTAAGACCAGTAAAATTAATGGTGTGTAAAGTATTACCAGGTTGAACCAGTAATATTTTTTTATCTTTAATTGTGGATTTAAATATTTGACTTGAATTCATTTCCAAAATGCCTGAACTGCTAGTATTGAAAAACATAACATGAGTTGAACTGCTATTTTCCAAGTAAATGGTTCTTTAAAAAAGTATTGTATTAGTATTGCGTAACAAACAATACCAATTGCAAAACCAACAAATCTACCAGCCCATATAGAATCGCCATAACCTTCCACATTATATTTTGTTGCGGTTACAAAAAAGTATGTTAGTGGTATTGATACTAAATACCAACCCCACCATGTTGCATCATATTGTGGATATTTAAATTGTAGGTTATGCTGAAACCAAGCACCCATTTGTGCTAAAACTGTTAGTAGAGCACCTATTAGTATAAATCTATAATTCATATCAAAACCATTGTCGAAATGGATGTATTTCCATTTCATGTTGTATTCTTTTTTCTTCTTCGATTTCTAATCGAATTTGTTTTTCTTCTTCAGTTTCGTGTTTTAACCAAAGACCATCCCATTCAATTGAATCTAGAAAAAGTTTCCAATTTCTTTTGTAAACATTCTCATAAGAATCTAACATTATCTGCTGAGGTGTTCTATGATTCTTAGCATAGGTATCTGTTTCTAGTTCGTAAATATCTTCGTAATCGAAACTATCCATGTGTTGGCATTTTCATATCAGGTACATCAATCTTTGTATATATATCATCTCCCTTGTACTTTAAATATGATTCTTCATGCATCAAACAAGCTTTTTTCTCATCACCATCTAAATGAACACTATAAATACCAACTTCGTTAGCATATAAATTTTCATCGTCAGAATCATAATACTCACGATGAGTTAATTCAAATGTATCAAATTCTTTTGGAAGTGAATTTATCCACTTCCTCATTTCTAATATCGTCATAACTAATTTATTTTAAATACGCAGGACCAAAGTAAGTCCAAGAATCAGTACCATCAAAGATGTTTCCTCTACTGTGTTTAGCCGGAGTGTTATAATTAGCAGCCATTAATAAATCACCTTTTTTAATTACAACTCCTTTATTGAAACCATCTACCATAGAAACGAATCCCCATACTGAACTATCGTCTACCAGTTTGATATACTTTCTACCTTTCTCAACTTTTAAAGGTTCGTATTCTTTATAAGAATAATTTGTATCCCAATGTTCTTTTCTTTCTTTGTTTACTTTCTTTAACCAAATTTCAAATTTTGTCATATCTTTTATAGTTTATAGTTTATTTCTCAACCTTACATAGCTAACTTACGAAATTAAATTGAGATTACCAAACAAAAAGTGTTAAAATTTTGTTAAAAAAATTAAATAGATATTTTTAAATGGTTTTTGTAGATATCTAAATGTTCTTTAAATAATGCACATAATTCATATTCTTCAATACTTTCATTATATCTTAAAAAAGCATTTACCCATTCTTCACCATACGAATCAACTACAAATGGAATACACTCGTCATCCATTTGTTTCATATAAAGTTTAATATATGCTTGGGTTAAATCATGCAGGTCTTCGTTATTTGGTTCTCCGAAAATATCAACAAATTCTCGATAACCAAGAGCCATTACACCACCACGAGATACATCAATCTTAAACATTTCCTTTTCCATTCTGCGGAAATGGTCGTTGTAAGAATCCTGGTCTTCGTTCATCATATTAAAGACATTTTAATTGGTTCTTCAATGATGGGTTTGTTTAGTTTTTTATCTTCGTTGTATAACTCAACATAGTTGTGAGTTTCATCTTTTAAATCCATATACAATCCACGATTATAAACAGAATGGTTAACTCCTATTTCTTCAAATAAAACTTTAATCCTATCTAACCAATCTAATCGTTCTTGTGGTGTATTGTAATTTGTTTCAAAGTTTACTGTGTTATGAAATTTTAAATATTCTCCCTCATCAGCCCAAACATTTTTTAATGTATTGTGTAATAAGAATGCGGAACAAGTTAAAATTTCTGAAAAAGTGTCGTGATATTCTTTAACGAAATCATATGTCTTTTGAAAATCTTCTTCCGTTTCATTTAAATAACCAATAATTAATTGCATTGCAAACTGCATTGGCCATTCATTTTCTTGGTTGATTATTCTAACATTCTCAAAGATTTCTCTAACCCCATCCATGTTAGTATATTTCTTCATGTGTTTTAAAACAGGTTCAGATGCAGATTCGAAACCAGTAATCATTTTTAATAATCCTGCTTTACGATATAATCTCATTGTTTCTAAATCTCTCATACTCTTACCTAATCTCATATTACCACCAATCGAGAATCCCAATTCGGGCCAACCCTTTTCGATAATTGCCTCACAAAATTGTTTAAACCATTTTGGATTACCATTGATGATTGAATCATGACAAAAGAAATTAACCCTACCTTTATCAATCCAATATTGGATTTCTTCTAAAACACTTTCAATGGTTCTATATCTAAACTCAGGTATAAACTCTGGTACAGTACAGAAGGTACATTTGTAAGGACACCCACGAGAAAGTACAAGAGGTACATTGTATTGGTAGGTTGAGTTGTAATAGTAGTTTTCCTCAAGAGATGAATAATCAGGTGAGGGTAATTCAGACATCTTAATATTTTCTCGAAGATAATTATGAACTAACTTACCATCTTTTCTCCATACAATACCTTTAATCTTTTTTAATGACTCTGGTGTAAAATCTGATTTTAATAGTTCTATAAATGTCATTTCACCATCACCTCTTGAAAAGATATCTACGAAATCATATTCTTCGGTTTTATAATTGGTGTTCGGAAGTACACCAAAATCTAATACCTCAATCCCATTACCTCCAAAAAGAATTTTGATGTGTGGATATTTCTTTTTAGTTAATTTGGCAATCGCAAGAGATGCATCAATATTTCCATCAATAATACTAAACCCAATAAATGCAGGATTTGTTTTTTCAATATATTTGAAAAGAAATCCATTTACCATATCGTGTATTTCTTGATGTTCGTATAGTAAATGAAATTGACCTTGTTTCGCGTAAGTATTAAATAAGTTAAAGAACTCACCTTCTTTATTTGGTGGATTAAGATAAAAATAATCGATGATAGGGTCGATGATAGCAATTCGTAAATCCGAATGAAATTTATCGATATATGATTTGAGGGCCACCACACCTGCATAGTAACCCGATTCGTTAATATTCGGAACTTGTAATAATAAACAATCTTGTTCTTCTAAATCTTCATATAAAAACTTATGAGTAATTTCTTTATCACCAATAACATGGGCGTGGTTCAAAAACTCCTTCAGGTCAATCTTAATATCAACCATAGGGGTATCTTTCTCAATTTGTTCGAGGATTCTTTTTTCTACTTTAGAAACTTCACTCATTTATTTTTTTTTCCTTTATTCTAAATATATTTGTCTATTTTTTTTCGCTAGTTATATATAGCTTATAGTGGGGGTAGGGGGGTATAAAAGAAAACTTTAAAACCCTTCACTTAATAACTAGACTACTAAGCACCGTGTCGGTCTTTTAAAAAAAATTTTCCAAGTCGTTTTTTTAGTTCAGTCGCAAAAAGGTTTTCACCTCTTTCTATTGATAGTTTATATGCATGTATCCCAATAATCACGCCATTCAGAAAGATTATTGCTCCTTCTCCTACTAGTATTCCCCAGAGTAACCATAACCCTGCACCGATGGAATTTATCCACCGCAAGGTTTTTCCATCAAAGAGAAAGGAAACTAACACAAAGAAAGTTGCAGTCCAAGAAAGAATATCCATTAGTTCCATAGGTAAGTGTGTTCTTTTAATAGATTAGGGGTAGTGAGATAAGTAGGTCTTTTATCCCCTAGTACCCATATCTCTGCAGTAATCATTCTTTCATCGTTACTTGTATCTATTTGATGATGGGGTAATAAGGGAAAGTAACCTGATATCTGTAATAGGTATAGATACTGATATAGATGTTGAGGTAAGTTATGTATGTTCTCTGAATTTAAGTCCATCTTCTTTATAGGTTATCTTTGTTCTTCTTATCTATATGTTATTGAGTATAAATATCTGAAAGGTTATGATGATACCGTTCATTAATGTTACCGAACTCCGTTTGATAGGGTAGTTTGAATTACATTGCCCAAGTTAATTCATCGTCCCAAGTTGTTTGAGTATTATGCAACTCTCCACCTTTATATTGGAGTACGAGGTTTCGAACTTCATTGAGATACTCTTTTTCATCACTTGTGTAAGTTGTTCTATTTGAGTATTGTTTGATTACCGTTGCTAATTGTCCTAATGTATAATCGTTTCCTCGTATAGTAACAAAATCATCTATCTTATGGTCTTGTACCATATTAACTAAGATTGAGTGCATCTTAATTAATCCTTTCTTTTGTTGTACCGATATAGATTGTTCTACTGTCTTACTCATCTTTATCTTCTATTTCTTCTTCTGCTATCTCTTTAATATAATCTTGTAGGTGTTTTTCTATCTTTTGACGGAACTCCTCTACATCTTCTTTTGATTTAAGTTCCACTCTTACCTCCTTTGTATTGGTAAACACCTCTTGATAAACACCCCAACCAAAATAAGATATCACACATAGGGTGGATAAACTTAAAAATCTAGCTGCACTAATAACAAGAGATGCGTCTTTAATAAAGAATCCTACTATTGTTACTATAGCGGATATAAATGCTATGATTGATATTACTAAGAGTGTCATCAATTCTATTCTTTTATCTATCTTCATAATGTTCCTTTTGATAAGTCTGCGTGTTTATCTAAAAATTTTTCTGTAAAATATTGTTTTCTTATTCCGTTAAATATTACTTTATCTTCTTCGGTGTAACTTTGTTTTTTTTGTAGTTCTGCAAGAAACTCTTTCTTCTCATGCCACAATCGTTTACCGACTGGTGATTGAACTTTTTGGTATTTCTTTATACACCAATCAAGTAGTATCTTAATACCTTTTCTTTGTTCTTGTGTTATGAAAGGTAGTGGTTTTGTCATTTGATTGCTAATATACGAAAAATAATTGAGATATCCTAATTACCATTTTCCTGCAGGACATTCCGAATTCGGTGAGAGAGTTTTAGCTGGTAAGCTACATCCACATCCTTTTACCGATTCGTTAGTTACTATATGTTTTATTTGTCTTGTTGGTGAACAAATGTTACCGATTCTCATTGAACATGAATGACATTGTTCTAATCGGATTTGTGCCATAATCTTGATTTCTTCATTAAGAGTACCGAACCTATCTTTGATAAGATTACCCCAACCATGTATTATTTCATTTATCTTACTCATTCTACATCAATGATAAATTTCCAACCTTCTGATTTTCTAATTGCAATATTTGTACCATCTACATTTAGTTGATATAATCCAAGTGTATCTGATATTAGATTTAAATTAGAGCCAGGAACTAATCCTCGTTCCATTAAACCAAGTATCGTGCATGATTTCTCATCAAATACACAATCATCACATAGACTAATATTTTTTACTATATAATCTTTACCAACTTCGAAGTCTTGTAGTTTCATCTTCCCCTACCTGATTTTTTCATCCCACCGTTATTTCTCTTATTGTTAGTTCTTGCTGATGATGCGTTCTTAGTATTGAATTTATCAGTTTTGTTTTTATCAGTTCTACTACTAAAAAATTTACTACTCATAATGTTTCTGAAATTAATTTTTTAAATTTAGTGGTACTCCAACCATGTTCTCTACTTAGGTAAAATACTGGAATATTTAATTCAAACCCTGTATAAGTTCTTCCCTTATAATCATCACCTAAAAATCTAATATCAGGATTTATACCTTTTAATAAACTAACAAGGTCTTTCTCGTAAGTATAAGTATGAATATAATCGATATACTTAATTGATTCTAATATTTGTATTCTTTCGGTTACTGAAAGAATCGGTGGTAATTTTTCTGGTCTTTCAATTGCTGGGTTTGTATGTAGTAAGATAATTACATTTTCACAAACTCGTTTCATTTCTTGAAACATATAAATGTAACCAGGGTGAATTACATCAAAGTTTCCAGCTATTACGCCTGTATTGTATAACTTCATTTCTTTTTATGTTTAATATATTCTTCTCTCATTACATTTAACAACTCAGCCTCACCTTCATAGTAATAACCTTTCTTTTCGATTTCACTTATCATAGTTCTAACTTGAAGTGCTACTTCTACTTCTACTTCTCTCTGCCAAGGTTCTTTGGCTAACCAATCATCCATTTCTTTAAGAAACTTGATTTGTTCTTTAGTTACAAAGGTTGCATTGTTTCTCATGATACTAAATATAATCCATATCCCAACAATAGGTTGAAATTAATTATTACCAAGTTCCATTGTTTTGCTAACCAAACTTGTGGTAAGGATAGTACTGCACCAATCAAGTAAGTATATGCACCAATATTATCATAAGGTAGTAGATAGGGAGAACTCATTATAAATGCAGAACCCATGTAACCTAATCTATTACCTAATCTTTCTTGTGGTGATAATCTTCGTTCTTGTACTAATAATCGTAGGAACTTTCTCCACCAACGAGTTTCACATTTTAGACAAGTTTTCTTTCCATCGTGTTTGAATTTAGATGATTTTTTTAACTCACCACAAACGTTGCATTCTCTTCTTTCCATTAGATTAAGGATTTTGCTGGTTCTTCTATTTCTTCAGATTCATTTAATCCATCAGTTAGATTGGATTGAATATAAATTTTATCTTCGTATGTATATACCTCTTTTAAACTTTTAATAAAATCTTTATGTTTTGGATGTGTTGGGTTTGCTACATCCTTTTCTTCTAAATCTTTATCTGTCATGTGGTCCCATTTTGCAATTCTACCAAAAAACAAAGTAGTGTGTTCTTTAAGACCTGATTTTAATATTCTTTCTTTAAATATATCAATCATTATTCTGGCACATTCAGCCATTTCTGAGTAATTATCTCGCTGAACTATAAATGATATTCTAAGTAATTCAATACTTTTAATAGTAGAAATAAATTTTAAGTTCTCCATTAAAGTATCCCACTTACCACCCAATCGTGTTTTGTTCTCATAAGTATCTTTCGTACCTGCATCAATTGAGATTTCTACATCTGTAATATAAGGTTGTACGGTTTTCATTAAATCCCAATTCTTTTGATTGAATAATATACCATTACTAACAAGATATATTTTTCTTAGTTTTGGCCACTTTTTAGGGTCGAACTCAAATAAGAACCTTCTAAACGATTTAGATGCGAAAGGGTCACCCGAACCTGTAATTGTTATTTTTCTACAATCGTGTGCATAATTGTCATTAATAAAATCAATAATCTTATCTATTTTTTCAACCTCATAGGGTTTAGCCATTATCGTTCCTAATCGACAAGATGGACATTTTAAATTACAAGATTCATCAAATGTAAAGTTGAGAGACCCTGGTGTAGATTTAACTTTGTATTCACCATCAATAGTAATACCATCTATATCAGTAAAAGGAAAATGAAACTTTTGTGCACCCTCCCATTTAATTTCTTCAGTATCAGGTTCATCCATTCTAGCGAACATCCCAGTATTTTTTCCTGTCTTAATTAAAGTATTTAAATGAGGACAAAGGGTTTTATTACAATATTTGTAAGAACCATCTGAAACTGATTTTCTTACTTCTTGTGCTGCCTCAGAATTCCATACATCATAATCATAGGTTTTACCATCTTCAGTTGGATACCATAAATCTTTTCTTAACCAAGTGGGACAACAAAGAGAGGCATTTACATGGAATAATTCCATATGTCTAAATGGCTGTAAACAGATGTGGGTTTTAAGTAACTCTTCTTCAGATTTTTTCATCTATAAGTTTTATTATTTCTTGTGCTAGTTTTTCTTGTGTTCCATATAAATAGTGTAGATTTCCTTTTGGTGATAAATCTTTAAATCCTAAACCGTCTACCCATCCGGTAAAATTACCACTAATAAGATTTACTGTCTCGAAAAAATATGAAGTATCATTATACATTGTAAATACTTGAACACCTCGTTTATCTAATTCATGTAATATTTTATTTAGTTGGTGAACTATATTATTGTTAACACTATATTGAAGTTCTTTATCGGTTAACTGAGCTATAGAATTCATTTTTAACATTTCTTCATTAGAATATTTTGTTGAATCTATGTAATTATTTTCATTATCTAAATAACCAACTCTATCTAATGATGGGATGTTAATTAATATCATATCACCCGTTTCACAATTAAACATTATTGAAACTAATTGAGTAATTATATCAGAACAAGCAGCACCACCATATCCTACATTTACATACTCTAATCCATAATGTTCCGCTATATAATAACTATGATTGTGTTCGTCAGGATATTTATCTGGCATTGTTTGAGACCATGAATCTCCTAATCTATATAATTTTCCCATTTCTTATCGTACCAAAAGGTTCTTTTTTGTTTATCTTTTATTGATTCTCTTTTACCGTAAAACTGCATCCACTCATTCCAAGTGATATCTCGTTTTATTGGAGTGGAGTTTTCGTTCAACCAAGTGTACAATTCACCGCCACCCAATTCATAACTATCTTTAACTTGAGAAATTAGATGATTTAAAAACGCTGGAGTTATTAAATTTCGTATAGGTTGAAAAGGATTTTTATCCCACTTACCAAGAATCTCAGCTCGTAAGTAGTTTCCAATACCATTAAACCATTGTTGATTCATTAATGCTTCGTGTGCAGGCTTATCAAAATCCTTATGGTTGAGGTTTTCTATGATGTTCATACGAAACAAATGTTCTTCATCGAAGATATCTGGTCCTCTTTTCTTACCCCAAGTAGTTCCAAGTGATTTTCCAAACCTCCTAACATCTGTCCAAGTGAACCATTCTCCATCTGACATCTTAAATCTGATGTGTGCATGTTTCCAATTCTTGTCAGAATCATCACCTCGTTCTTTGAAGTTTTTGAATGTACCACTCATACCTAGTGTAATCACTATGGGGAGTGTATCAAAAAGAAGTTTCATTTCTTTACCTCTTGAAGTTGCAGATAATTTTTTTCCAATTACATCAATTTCTTCAACAAGTTTGAGTTTGTTAGAAGGTAAAATTTCTACTTCTTCAATAACTCTATCTTTATTTACCCTCGTTACCCACTCGGAGGTAAGTCTTACTTCTGAAATTTCTGGCATTACTTTTCAAAATTAAAAAATTGTGTTACTACTTCTTGTTTAGGTATTACTCGTGATGGTGTATTTTTAAAAGCATAACCATTGTATTCTAATTCAATACCTAAATTTGCATAATGCTCAAGGTTTCTTTTTTGGTTTTTAGTATGTTTATGAGTATCTAATATATTATGTTCTTCTTTAGTAAGTTCAATTATAGCAAAATAATAAAGATTTTTTGGTAACCACTCGTTTACCATATAATCAATATCATAATCCCATTCTTTAAAGGCTTTTAAAACTTCTTCACCTGCTAGAGTTGCACCAAAGACGTGGTCTTTAACTGATTTTTCACCTCTACTTAAATTAACAGACCTTAAACCTGTTTTGATTCCATCGTTACCACCAAGTATTCCATATCCACATTTTCTTGGAAAATCATAAAGGAATTGTGAATCAAGGTTAGCATCCACAACTGCTTTAAACATAGTCAATGCGGTTCTTAAATTTTCTTGTGCAAACTCTCCACGAGTTTTTCTTAGTTTCCCTTTAGTGGTGGTTCTATCAGTATAAGTATTCCACCAATCGTTACATGCTTTTTCTGCTACTTCAATTAAATTCATGTTTTAAAAATTAGTTTCTTCAGTAGTATGACTACTATGATATTCTATAATCTTTTGTACTGCCTCTTCCGCAGTATCTACTAATCTAAATAAGTCTAAATCCTTTTCTGAGATTAATCCTTGTTCGAGTTGGATGTTTTTAATCCAATCAATCAACCCTCCCCAAAATTCTTTACCAACTAATACAATTGGGTACTTTACATTGTGACCAGTTTGTGCAAGTGTTAGTGCTTCAAACAATTCATCTAAAGTTCCCATTCCACCAGGAAATACAACAAACCCTTTTGAGTATTTTAAGAACATAACTTTTCTAGTAAAGAAGTATCTATTCTCAACTCCTTTATCAACATAAGAATTCATACCACTTTCAAATGGTAGTTCGATTCCAACTCCAATTGATTTACCAAATGCTTCTTTTGAACCTTTGTTTGCTGCTTCCATAATACCTGGCCCACCACCTGTGATGATACCAAAGTTATATTGTGTCATTAACTGACTAAACTTTTCAGCCTCGTTATACCACTTAGTTCCTTCTTTTAATCTTGCAGAACCAAATACTGAAACACAAGGAATATCTATATCTGAAAAGGAATCAAACCCTTTTGTAAGTTCCGCTTGTATTCTTAGTATCTGCCATGCATCTCTCTCTTTACTCATATCTATATTTTGTTTTAGAGGTCGAGGTAGGATTCGAACCTACGAATAGTGGATTTGCAATCCATTCCCTTACCACTTGGGTACTCGACCTTATTTTAAAAATCACCATCTGCTACTTGAAAACAAGTAATACCATTTCTTCTCCACATCTCTACTACTTTGTTTCTATCATCAAAGACAGCAAAGATTTCTGATTTGTTAGGGAATAATTCATTTAACCAACCTTGTTTCAAATCATCATCTCTCATAAACTTAAACTCTTTAGAAGTAGGTCTCATCTTTAATAAATCAAAAGGTACATTGAATTGTTCTAACCAAAACTCTGTTGCTTCTTTAGTAATTTCTGACCTACCTGAAAAGATAACAATATCAAATCCGTTCTTCTTAAATAATCGTGCAGTTTCAATGACTGGGGTATTGGGTCCATCAAGAGCAATATTGGTAGGGTCAAAGAATGTATCCCAATCCATCTTACCATTACTCATAATAGATATTCTTCTTCTCTCATCTATAAGAGCAAGAGTTCCATCTAAATCAAATATTATAGTTTTGTTCATATCTTAATCTTTTAAATTTTATAAAGTGAACTCGGAAGGAGTCGAACCTTCAACCTCTTGATTCGTAGTCAAGTGCTCTATCCAATTAAGCTACGAGTCCATATATTATGCTAATATACAAAATATAATTGAGATTTCCAAATTTTTACATCATCGTTTCTAATTTGAACCCTAAGTAAAGGGTTACTGATAATACTATTGCTACTATAATCCAATACACAATCTTTTGAAAAGTAAAGTAAGGTGGAGTAGTTGCCCACTTCCATCTTTCATCACCTCTTGCTTGGTTTCGTTTCCATC
>Ga0255784_10002624_pt1 | contig 13973 bp, 15 predicted proteins | sample 101ome_14_FD_179982 | JGI IMG/M metagenome (GOLD analysis project Ga0255784, IMG submission 179982) | Coastal salt marsh microbial communities from the Groves Creek Marsh, Skidaway Island, Georgia - 101403AT metaG (version 2) | ecosystem: Environmental > Aquatic > Marine > Intertidal zone >...
TTTCAGGAAATAAACCCTACTCATTTTTCAGATCTAAGATAGAAGAAATTTTAGCTAAGTATAAGGGTGCTTAAAACTCATAATTATGGAATTAAAAAAAATTAAATTACATGGCTTTAAGTCATTTGATAAACCAACTGAATTAGACATATATCCTGGGTTAACAGGAATTGTTGGTCCAAATGGTTGCGGAAAATCTAATATACTTGATAGCCTTCAGTGGGTAATGGGCGAAACATCCTATAAAAATCTCAGAGGATCCGAAATGGACGATGTAATTTTTTCAGGAACAGACACGAGTGCCTCCAGAAATTTTGCGGAAGTATCGGTTGTTTTGGCAGAAAATAAATTATCACACAAAAATGACTCTGATAACGAATATGAAATTAGAAGAAGAATAGAGAGAAATTCGGGTTCAAAATATTTCATCAACTCAATTGAAAAAAGAGCAAAAGATGTGCAATTATTCTTCGCAGATAATTCACTCGGGCCTCATTCTGTTTCCATAGTAAAGCAAGGTAATATCAACCAATTAATTGAAGCAAAACCGAGTGAACGAAGGAAAATATTGGAAGAAGCAGCTGGAATAAGTGGGCTACACCACAGAAAGCATGAAGCCATTCTTAGGCTAAATGCAACAAAAGCAAATATTGAACGAATAAATGATATCATTAATGAAATTAACACTCAATTATCCTCACTTAAGAGGCAGTATAACCAAGCAGAGAAATTTAAGATTATAGCAGCAAGAATTAGACAATTTGAAAAAGAATTACTACAAATTGATTGGAATACGCTGACTGATAGAGAGAATGAATTAAAAAATCAAATTTCAACAAAAGAAAATACTATTAAACTCCAAAAAAACAAAATTAATGATCTTCAAATCAAAGAGGGTAATCTAAAAAAACAAATACAACCTATCAGAGATAACTACAATTCAACTTCAGAAGAAATTCAAAAGAAGAATAGTTCTTTGTTAAATATTAAGAATGAAATCCAATATACTTCAGAGAGGATTAATAATACAAGAAATCAAATATCAATAATAAAACAAGATATTCATAGAGAAGAAAAGAACTTGGCAGATCACAAAGATCAATTGCAAAAATTAGCAATTAAAAAAGAGGAACTGCAGAGAAATCTCAATGAGATAAATAAGATAGAACATGAAGTTCTAGAGTCATCTATGGGCGCGACACAAAACTATAAGTCCCTTGAAGAAGAATACAATAACTTTCTTTCAAAACTAGTGGAAAAGAAAACTGAAAAAACAACCATTGAGAATCAGATTAAAGATATCGAAAAAGGGTTGTTGCATCACTCTGCTGAGTTAGATAGGTTGGTGCAGGAAGAAAAAAAAATAAAATCGGAAAATAAGCATGAAAAAGATCGGCAAAGTCTTATTGACGAACAAATATTAATAGAAAATAATCTAAAGACATTATTAGTCGATATATCAGAAAAAGAGTCCCTAAAAGAAAAATTATTACAAGATAGTCAAAACAATAAGAACCAAATTATTGAACTAGAATTAAAAAATAAGCAACTGACTATTGCCAGAGAAAATATTGAAGCGTATCTCAAGGAAAATGATACATCAGACTCAATCATTGACTCCATTGAGATTGAAGAAACTTATAAAGTATTAATTAGCTCTTTACTTGAGGATCTAGAAAACTCAACATTAAATGAAAATACAAAGTATTGGCTACATAAAAAGGCAATACATTTAAATAAATTTGATAAATCTATCAAACCACTATCTGATATTGTTCAAGGCCCCAAAGAAATATCTTTATTCCTTCAATTTTCAGGGTTTACAGAAGAAAAAGATATTAAGAAGGTCTTAGAACTATTAGAACCTGGGCAACAAGTCATAAATTCTGATGGTAAGATTATTAGATGGGATGGACTCATAAAAAAAATTAATATTAACGACGAAACAGGTAATATATTAGCTGCCAAAATTAATTTTAAAAATAATCTAGATCAATCAGAAATGATTAATACTGAAATATTAAAATTAGAAAATCAACAAAAACAAATTGAGTCAAAATATAAATTGACAATGGAAGAAGAAAAAAAATTGAAGGAATTATGGAGTGCAAAAATAAACGAACAGCAAAAAAATATTAATTCACTTCAATTGATTAATGAAGAAATAATTTTGGCGCAAGATATAACCACGCAAATAAAGACAAAAATAAATACTGAAAATGATACTCTTAAGAGTCTGAATGATAGAATTCAATCACTAAGACCACAAACAATAAAGCAAGATGACATTGATATTCTGGAAAAGAGTCTGGGTAAGATAAGACAGGAATTTTATAATGCAAAAACTATAGCAGATATGAAGGAAACGAATACTCAAAATTTATTGAAGGAAAAAAGAGAACTTGAAAAAAATCTTGAAGATATTGCGGCTAGTGAAGACTCATGGGAAAATAGAAAAATTCAATCCGATACTCATCTGCAAGAATTAAAGTCTCGTATGGAGAATTTGGATATTCAACTTAACAAACTTCAAAATGTGCCATCACATCTAGAGAATGAACAAAAAGAAATTGATATGAGTATACAAGATCTATCCCAGAAAAGGCTCTCTCTCCAAAATGAACTCTTAATGAAAGAGAATGAATTTGAGACTAATTCAGCAGATATAAAAATCCAAGAGAATAATTTATCCAGAGAGACAGAGAGTTTAGTTCATGCTAAAGCCCAAATTGAAAATCTGGAAGAAAAGAAGATTGATTTAAAAGATAAAATAAAAATCAATCTTGAAATAAATATAGATAATTTACTTGATGATTTTAATCCTGAATTAGATAAAGAGACTATTATTCAATCACTCGCGTCAGCACATAGACAACGTGAGCAAATTGGAGCAGTAAACCTCACTGCGGAAGATGAATACATTGAAGTCAAAAATAGGTATGATCAGCTCATAATTGAACGAGATGACCTACTGTCTGCTACTGAAAATCTTCAAAAAGGAATTGTTGAAATAGATAAAGAGGCCAGAGCTAGATTACTTAATTCCTATGAGAATGTTAATAATAATTTCAAATTATTATTCGAAAAATTATTTAATGGTGGTAAAGCCGAGTTAAGATTAAATACCGAAGAAGATATACTTGAGTCTGGACTCGACATTATAGCTTGGCCTCCAGGAAAGAAGCCCCAAACAATTTCATTATTATCAGGTGGTGAACAGGCATTAACAGTGATTGCTCTCATTATTGCAGTGTTCCTCGAAAATCCTTCACCAATTTGCATTTTAGATGAGGTTGATGCTCCATTAGATGATAATAATGTAAAAAAATTCTGCGATCTTCTTGATGAACTATCAAAAAGTACACAAACCAAATTTTTAATTGTCACTCATCATCCTTATACCATGTCCAGAATGGATCGGCTCTATGGAGTAACAATGGCAAAAAAAGGAGAAAGTGTAATATTATCGGTAGATCTAAATCAGGCAGAAAATATAGTGAAAGAAAATAATGTCGCGTGATGAAAAAAGTGTACAAGAAGAAAAATTAAAAGAAATAGGTGAGAAGATTGAAAAATACAAACTCAATCATACCACAAATGACGTCAAACAAAAAAATAAACGAGGAAAACAAATATCTATTGCCATGAGACTGTCAACAGAACTTGTAGTGGCGTCGATTGTTGGAGCAATTCTTGGTTGGTATCTAGATAAATGGTTAAATACAAAGCCAATATTTTTTATCATTTTTTTGCTACTTGGGGTCATTTCCGGAGTGAAAACTGCGATATCTACATCAAAGCAATTATATGATGAAAGCTAATTACCAAATTGATTCACAATTTAGTGTATTTTTTTTATCAAAAATAATAAATTTACTACCAAAAATGTTAAAACTTATATATAAGTTAGTTGTAAAAATGAGGATTAAATAATGGCTGCTGAAAAATCTGGTGCTCCTGATCCAATGCATCAGTTTGACATCGTTGAACTGGTTGACATAGAGTTATTCGGGCTTAACCTATCTTTTACAAACTCATCATTGTTTATGGTATTCAGTGTTGCCTTAATTATTTTTTTAACACTCTTTTCATTTAATGGGAGAGCGACAATACCAACAAGACTCCAATCTATCGCTGAATTGTCATATGAATTTGTGGCTAAGATGGTTAGAGATAATGTTGGAGATGAGGGTCAAAAATATTTCCCATTTATTTTCTGTTTATTCATGTTCGTACTCTTTTGCAATATGCTTGGAATGATTCCCTATACCTTTACAGTTACAAGCCATATAATTGTAACTTTTGCACTAGCAATAGTAATTTTCTTTGGCGTAACACTCATCGGGTTTATTATGCACGGAATAAAATTCTTTAATTTTTTCGTGCCAAGCGGTGTACCAAAAGCTCTCTTACCTCTATTGGTTGTAATTGAGGTTATTTCATATTTAACTAGACCAGTAAGTTTATCTGTAAGGTTATTTGCAAACATGATGGCAGGTCATACTATGTTAAAGGTTTTCGGCTTTTTTGTTGCAGGTATGTTCTTTTCAGGAAATTTATTTATTTCCCCACTAGGAATAGCTCCGTTAGCATTTATCGTTGCTTTTACTGGATTAGAAATACTCGTAGCATTCTTGCAGGCATATGTTTTTGCAATCTTAACTTGTATATATTTAAATGATGCAATTCATATGCATTAATTGTTATTAAAAAAAAGGAGATAAAAATGGAACCAGAAGCAGCTAAGTTAATTGGAGCAGGACTTGCAACAATAGCACTAGCAGGTGCAGGTATTGGTATTGGAACAATTTTTGGTAATTACCTATCAGGTGCACTAAGAAATCCTTCTGCAGCACCGGGACAATTCCCGAACTTGCTATTAGGTTTTGCTCTTGCTGAAGCAACAGGACTTTTTGGTCTTGTTATCGCGCTAATACTTCTTTTCGTTGTATAATATCATAATCTTATAAGCGGATAGGTATTATGTCTGAATCAAGTATGCCTCAGTTGAATCCAGAATATTTTGCCTCGCAAATATTCTGGCTTATTTTTTCTTTTGCAATTTTATACATTGTTATGGCAAAATTTGCATTACCTAAGATTGCCAACGTAATTGAGACAAGAGAAGATATTATTGCTCGAGATCTCGAAGATGCAGAAAACTTCAAGAAAGATTCTGAGGCAACTGAACTAAAATATACAAATGCTATAAAAGAAGCACAGAACAAGGCCTCTGAGACATTAGCAAACTCCAGAGAAAAACTAAATAAACAGATTGAAGCTGATAAAAACTCTTTTGAACAAGAAAGCTCTGATTTAGCATCTAAGTTTATTGTTGATCTTGATAAGAAGAAACAGAAAGTTTTGCAAGACTCAGAGCAAATAGCAAATGAAGTAGCACTTGATATTATTAACAAGATACTTGGATCTAATGCACTCAATCAAAATAACGTGAAAAGTGCTATAAATACAATATTGAAAAACTAGTAGGTGGATGAATGTTAGAAAAAGATGCAACATGGGTAGCACTTGGCTTTATCTTATTCATACTTATGCTCATATACTTCAAAGTCCCCGGAAAAATCACAAAAATTTTAGATAATCGAGCTGAAAAAATAAAAAATGAGCTCGATGAAGCTAGAAAGTTGAGAGAAGAAGCTCAAGCCATATTGGCAGACTTTCAGAAAAAAAATAACGAAGCTGAAAAAAGTGCAAAAGCTCTTATTGATGAAGCAAAAAAAATAGCAAAGAACTACGAGAAAGAAGCCAAGTTAAAATTTGAAGAAAGCTTGGAGCGAAGAAAAAAACTTCTTGATGAAAAGCTGAAAAGAGCTGAAGTAGAAGCCCTCAATCAGATAAAGAATGATATCACTGATATTGTATTTGACGCGATTGATAAAACCCTATCAAACGATAATATAAATAAAGACGCCTCAGATAGAATTATTGATAGCGGTATAAAAGAAATAACTAAATAACTTTATTTGTTTTTATTGTATTCAATTTGATCGGCTGTCAGTTTAAATCCAACAAGAATTTGATAATCTTGTGATCTTTTTGATTGTTCAAAATCAACTCTATAATCATTTGCAACATATTCGAACCTAGCCAATGAGGCGCCATCGGGTATATTTACATCAATGTCTATATATTTCCTTGATAAAACTTCCTTCCTTTTATTGACTACAGCTATGAAAGCTGGCAGTTCATAATTATTATCAATTGCTTGTTGCCCAAGTGAAATTGTACCAATTATATATAAATTTCCCAATGAATAGTCTTGTTCTATATTACATTCATAGTCTACTCTATCTATTCTTCCTCTATAAATAACATTAGACTCCTCCGAAGAACCAAAATCCATAAATTCATTAATGCTAATTGCATCAGCAAGTATCATCGGTTTTGGACAAATTACTTCTTCAGTTACATTTTTATTAAAGGGATTTATGTTGTATTTAGTAAGGTCTGGCATACCAAGATTTGGCATACTAAAATCAGATACTGTTTCACATGCTGATAAAAATAAAACTAATATAATTGGAAGGAACTTTTTCATTTATTATTCGTGAAATATATTTGAACTATCATTTTGTTATATATATTATTCATAATATCATTTGTAAATCTATATAAATATACTTTGTTGAATACTTGTGTGGATAATAGATAAAACAATAAGGAAATAAGTAAAATAAACGAATTAAACGTACATTTGGCAAACCCCAGGGGCTTTTGTGCTGGAGTTGAGAGAGCAATTCAGATCGTAGAGCAAGCATTATTGGAGTATGGACCACCTGTTTTTGTAAGGCATGATATCGTGCATAATAAAACGGTTGTTAATGAACTAAAATCAAAAGGCGTGATATTCGTTGAAGAACTGGATGAGATACCAAACACAAAACAACCAATTATCTTTTCTGCGCATGGTGTAGCTAAATCTGTCATTAATGATGCGGAGAATAATAATCTAAATATTATTGATGCTACTTGCCCATTAGTTTCAAAAGTTCATATTGAAGCAGTAAAACTTTACAATAATGGATATGAAATTATACTAATTGGGCATAAGAATCACCCAGAAGTAATCGGTACTATTGGACAATTGCCAAATGGATCAATAAAATTAATTGAAGATATAGAAGATGCTAAAAATTTTACTCCAAATCAAACAAATAAATTAGCCTATATTACTCAGACAACATTATCCGTAGATGATACCATTGAGATCATTCATTTACTAAAATCAAGATATCCAACTATTAAATCACCTCATAAAAATGATATATGTTATGCAACCACAAATAGACAAGAAGTTGTAAAAAGTATTTCTAAATTAGCGGATGTAATTTTTGTTGTTGGCTCAGAACATAGTTCAAACTCTCAAAGACTAGTTGAGGTAGGTAAAAAATCTGGTTGTAAAGCTAGCTATCTAATTGAAGATGAAACTAAAATAAAGTGGGATGTATTAGATAGTATCAAAAATCTAGCTATTACTGCGGGTGCATCGGCTCCTGAGGTTATTGTAGAAAGAATAATAAAAGAAATTTCAAAGAAATATAAAATTAATTTAGTTCACAATACATATACAGAAGAAAATATAAGTTTTAAATTACCTAAGATTAAAAGATAGATGAATAAATGGCGGTATATACCAAAGTAGATCTAGTAGAGGCTCAAAATTTTATTGATAAAAATTATGAGCTGGAAGATATTTTATCCATTGTTGAGATCTCAGAGGGGGTAGAAAATACTAATTACATTTTAGAGACTAGAAACAACAAATATATCCTGACTTTATATGAAGACCGTGTCTCAGTATCAGATTTACCATTCTTTATTGATTTGATGGTTTATCTTGATGAGAGAAATATAGTATGTCCAAAACCAATAAGGATGAAAAATGGTAAATATATTGAAGTTCTTAATGAGAGATATGCAGCAATATTTAGTTTTTTGAGTGGGAAGTCTACTCGAAAAATAACAAATAAAAATTGTTTCCTAGTTGGGCAGACACTTGCAAATCTTCATGAACAGACTTCTGAAATAAAAATAATGCGCCAGAATCAACTATCTCAAAAACATTTACATAAATTATTTGACTCAATAGAAAATGAAACTTTTACAATTAGAAAATCCCTTCAATCTAAAATTAAAGATGAGTTAAATTATTTAAATTCAAATTGGCCTTCAGACCTTCCAAGTGGAATAATTCATGGTGATTTATTTCCTGATAATATATTTTTTAGTGGTGATGAACTAAGTGGAGTTATCGACTTCTATTTTGCATGCAACGATTTTTACGTATTTGATATTGGTATATCTATAAATGCATGGTGCTTCGAGAAAGATAATTCATTCAATATTACTAAGGCAAAGCATTTACTCCAAGGATATAACTCAATTAAAGAACTAACTTATAAAGAAATTGACGCCTTACCAATCATGTGTAGGGGAAGCGCTCTGAGATTCTTATTAACAAGATTAATTGATTGGAATAAACCAGGTGATAATGCCCTTGTCACACCAAAAGATCCTATTGAGTATTATGCAAAATTAAAGTTTCATCAAACTGTAATTAGTGCAAAGGACTATGGACTATATGACTGATAGAGTTGAAATCTATACTGATGGAGCGTGTTCTGGTAATCCCGGTATTGGTGGTTGGGGTGCTTATCTTACGTATAAAGATAATGTAAAGGAATTATCAGGATCTGCTGAAAATACCACAAATAATCGGATGGAATTAGTTGCAGCAATTGAAGGATTAAAGATTTTGAAAAAAAGTTCTAAAGTTAATTTATATACTGACTCTGTTTACCTCAAAGATGGAATAACAAAATGGATATTCAATTGGCAGAAGAATAATTGGAAAAATGCTAATAAAAAAGATGTAAAGAATAAAGATCTATGGATTCAGCTTCTTGAGGTAGTGAATAAGCATGATATCAATTGGATATGGGTAAAGGGACATGAGGGTAATAAAGGAAATGAAATTGCAGATAATCTTGCAACATCTGCAATAAGTAATTTTAAGGGTTTATAATAAAATCTTCCAAGAAATATTGTCCCTCTGTTTTTATTAGAAATGTCATTTTAATATATTTACTCTCAAAATCTTCAACATATGATCTGAATTTATAATTATAATTCATATAATTTTCTTGTTGGGATTGGTTATCGGATAAAAAATACTCCTCCGAAGTTAATGGGAATATAGCATCAATCTTTTTACTAAAGGTAATTTGAAGATTATCATTTGATGCTAAGTCATTAAATTTAATATCGTTTATAAATGTAATGCCATCGCTTCTATATTTTGGAATATTTTTTAATGCATTATGAATTAATTTATATCTGATTTTATTATCATTTCTCTGCTTTTCATCTAATTGAAAAACAATGGTTTGGTTAATAGGAATGCAAACAAGATTACAAATTCCAAAATTCATTTCTAAAACAATATCATCTCCATATTTATAGTTTTCGAGTGAAATAGTAATTGGTATTAGAACTGCGTCCTCATAAATATAATTAGTTCCAAATTCATCTTTTAATAGCTTAGGTGTTGGCCAATTAATAGAATAATGCTTGATATACTGGTTCTTGATAATTATTGAGGGCTCAATTCCACTATCACCTGGGTTTGACCAATAGGTATAAGTATTGTCGTCTAATAACACTTCCACACCAATGTCGATCAATCCACCGCGGACTTCCGATGTAATAATTCGTATTTTTGAATAGGTATTCTCATACCATTCATCATTACCGTCATCTAATACTAATCTATTCATTACACCTAGTGTAATTAAAAATAGTACAAAAAATAGATTGGCTATTATTCTAATATTTTTGACCATTATTAATTTCATTATATTTTTTTTTTGTTATAGCAAAAAGTAAATGGTCTTCCCATTTACCATTAATACGGAGAAACTCTTTTGCATATCCTTCTTCTTCAAAACCAATATTAATCAAAAGGTTTTTAGATGCAATATTTCTAGGAATGCAAGCCGCCTCAATTCTGTTGAATTTAAGTTCTACAAACAATTGTTTTATTAACAATTTCAAAGCGTTTCTCATATAGCCTTTTCGTGAGTGATTTTGACCAATCCAATAACCAAGTGTACAACTTTGTGAGATGCCAGTTTTAATGTTAAATACATTAACGCCACCAACTAATTCATTATCTGAGTTAAAAATAAAAAAAGAATATTGGAGATTATTTTTTCTTTTCTGAGAATAAATTGATAGTAACTTTAAATATCTATTAAAACTATGCTCACCAGGTCGCCAGGTTGGTTCCCATGGCGTTAAAAAAGCTCTACTCTTTTCCCTCAAAGACTTCCAACTTTTATAATCAATAATTGATGGATATTTAAGTGTAATCTCAGATGAAGATATCGATTGATTTTTTTTATAGAAAACCAATTTAAGACTCCTATATTATTTATAAAAGCTCAATATATCCTCTTTAGCTCTAAGAGTTTTAATAGCACCAAGGGCACTAATTGTCATCTTTTCTGGTATAAATGTCTTTTCAATAAATTCTTTTATATGGTTCAAATTTATTGACTCTATTTTATTAAGAGTCTCATTAATATCAATAACCCGACCATATATGGATACTTGCCGTGCAATTTGGTTCATTCTTGCCATTGGATTTTCTGATGACATTAACAATCCTGCTCGTATCTGTTTTTTTGCTTTATTCATCTCCTGTTCTGAAATATTTAATTTAGATGATAATATTTCATTTGCGACAGCTTCACTGTACTGATTAACTTTGTCTGGTGATGTAGCAGAGTAAATCCCAAAAACTCCAGTATCTCTGTATGAACTTGAGAAAGAGAATACACTATATGCTAGCCCTAATTTTTCTCTTATATTTTGAAATAATCTAGATGACATCCCCCCACCTAAAATGTTTGAGAAAATATGAGACACATACAAATCATCTGCAAAGTATGAACAACCTTCAAATGCATATATAATATGAGCCTGTTCGATATTTCTCTCTTCTCTGATTTCAGATGGGCTATACTCAGCATCTTTACTAGGAGGTGTTTTTCCTTTTGGTATAGATTTAAAATATTTATTACACAGATCCACTAATTCATCATGTTTTATGGCTCCTGTTGCTACAATTGTTAGATTTTCCGCATGATAGTGATCATCCAAATAGTTTTTTATATTTTCTGATTTAATACTCATTAAAGTCTCTTTATTTCCAAGTATGGATCTTCCGATAGCTTGATTTTGGTAAGCAGCACTTTGGAAATTCTCGAAAACCATATCATCTGGTGAGTCAATTGTAGACGCTAACTCTTGTAATATAACATTTTTTTCTCTACTTAATTCAATTGGATCAAATACTGAGTTTTGTATGATATCAGATAAAATAGACACACCAATCTCAACATCATTTTTTAATAATCTAACATAATATGATGTTCTCTCCACACTTGTTGAAGCATTTATGTCTCCACCTACATTTTCTATCTCAAGGGCAATTTGTTTTGCTGTCCTTGATTTAGTGCCCTTAAATGCCATGTGTTCCAATAAATGTGATATACCCTGCTCACTCTTCTTCTCGTTCCTTGATCCGACCTCGGCCCAAACACCAAGGGATACAGAACTAAAATTTGGCATATATTGTGATATTACTCTAATATTATTATCGATCTTACTATCTGTAATTAACATCTACTTATTTCCTATAATTATTTAAAATATATTCTTTAATTTCATTTATTTTATTATTCTTTGAAATAATTCTTTCTTCTTGTTCATATAAATTACCATTAGCTATTGGTAGCTCGGGATATTTTCCGATAGCTTTATCAACTGTTTCTGGAAATTTTGCAGGGTGAGCAGTAGACAATATAATAGACTTATCATAATTTTTTTTAAGTTGTATACCCATTGCAACTGCAGTATGAGGATCAATAATTTCGTTATGTTCTAAATATACTTTTCTAATTATTTCTAATGTCTCAGAATCATCTAAAGATTCAGCTTCGAAAGAAGCTCTGAATTTAGCCAATTGGTTATTATCTAATTTAAATTTATTGTGATTACCAAGATCTACCATTTTTTCATAAACTATTTTTGACTCTCCACCTACCAAATCAAATAATAGCCTCTCAAAATTACTTGAAATCTGAATATCCATAGATGGTGAAATTGTTGGGATAACACCAGAAATCTCATAATCACCTGATTTAAAACATTTCTCTAGAATATTATTTTTATTTGTTGCGATAACTAACTTATTAATACTTAAACCCATCTTCTTTGCTATATATCCTGCAAAAATATCACCAAAATTCCCTGTCGGCACAATGAAGTTTATTTTATCAGATTTATCATTAAGCTGACTGTAAGCCGAAAAATAATACATGATCTGAATCATTATTCTTGCCCAGTTTATTGAGTTAACAGCAGTTAGTTGGACACTATCTGAGAGATTTTTATCTTTAAATAAAGCTTTTACAATATTCTGACAATCATCAAATGTGCCATCAATCGAAATAACATGCACATTAGCAGCTTCGTTTGTTGTCATAAATCTTCTTTGAACTTCTGATATTCTATTTCTTGGGAACAAAACATACAAATCAATGTTATTTTTATTTGCAAAAGCTGATACAGCGGCGCCACCTGTATCACCTGAAGTTGCACAAATGATTGATGCTCTTTTCTTCTTTCTATCTAATATATGCTCGATCATCCTTGATAATAACTGCATAGCTAGATCTTTGAAGGCAAGCGTAGGACCATGATGAAGTTCTAGAATAGATGTTTTATCATTAATATTTTTTAATGGTGTTACCCTCTCATCTCTGAAGGTAGAATAGGAATCATCTATCATTTGTGATAGCGTTTTGACTTCAAATGTATCTCCAGCAAAAAGCTTCACAATTTCAAAGGTAATATTTTGATAGTCTTTAGAGAGAAGATCTATGATTGTATTTTCAGCTAATTCAGGAATAAACTCAGGAATGAATAGACCGCCATCATCAGCTAGACCTTTTAGTAGTATATCTTCAAAAGAAAACTTATGTTTTTGATCACGGGTGCTGATATATTGCATTTTAACGTATCTTTCTTCTACTTATTATTATTGAATATAAATATATAAATAATAATACTGTTGCAAGACTATACCATGTAATTGCGTATGATAGATGATTATCAGGAAAAGTTAATTTTGTTTCGTTTGATTGAGGTAAGTTAATGCTAGTATCAATTAAATCAATATAAAAAATTGTTTTTATTTCTATTCCAAAAATTTTACTCAGATCCTCTTTGTTAAATAAATACATAACTTTTTCTTTCAAATCTGCATCAGGTGTAAATATATTATTTTTCTCATATCTTTTTATATATCCTTCAATTGACGCGTTATTGGTTGTAAAATTGTATTTTGGATAATTACTATTGTTTGGTTGTGGTACGAACCCTCTATTTACAATTAACACGTGATCATCTTTAACGAGAAAAGGAGTTAATATCCAGTATCCAGCTCCACCAAATTCTCCTCTTGGATTTGATAAGTTAGCAAAAACACGTGCCTCTAATCCATTCATGTATCTACCTTCTATACTTACTTTCCTGTATAACCAGTCGTTTAAATTTTCTGCTGTTATTTCTATATTGTCTAACAAGATAGTCTCGTAGCTTGTTCGCTTTATTTGGTCTAATAATTCAGCTTTCTGTGCTTTGCGATCTAATTGCCATGACCCAAGGCAAAGTAGTATGACAAAGGTAAATATTACAAGAAGGTTTAATATTAATAACTTAAGTTTACTCATTCTAAATTTTATTGGATCTTTTTATTTCATATGCTGAGTATAGAAATAAACTCTTCACAGGTCGTTTAATTAATAATGATAAGAGTATTGTCATTGGCAGCCATATAATTAATTGTATAACTAAATCAGGTTTGTAATTAAATTCTGTGTATA
>Ga0255784_10002673_pt1 | contig 13867 bp, 19 predicted proteins | sample 101ome_14_FD_179982 | JGI IMG/M metagenome (GOLD analysis project Ga0255784, IMG submission 179982) | Coastal salt marsh microbial communities from the Groves Creek Marsh, Skidaway Island, Georgia - 101403AT metaG (version 2) | ecosystem: Environmental > Aquatic > Marine > Intertidal zone >...
TTTCCTTTCAGATGTGCTATAACCTATGTTTCATCTTGGGGGCCCGTTCTGTTGCTAGGTGGAGCCCATACCCCCTGTGGTTACGCTGCTAGAGCGAACTCAGATGGTGCAAAGTAATCGTTTGCAACTATAGTGTTTGACCAATAACGCAGTCATCCGGTTAACTCCACTTCACTTTCACACCTGTCGATCCTATGTCAGGCCCATCATAAACACACGACTTGCAGCCTTTCGAGCTCTTGTTCTATGCACAGAAAAGCAGGTGCATCTACTCCCGTGTGTTTATGGTGGACCTGCTCGGCACTGCCCCGAGGTCCAGAATGTGTCCACGTTGCTTCAACGCTAACAAAGATATTTATAACAGGTTATGTTACTAAGGTCAACCTTTATCACGCAAGGCTGTTATGCATTAAATCTATCAGCCCACGCTTCTTCAAATTGCTCTTCATAGAGATAAAGAGGTGCTCCATTTGATCCATCCACCCATAAACGTCGAGTGTATCCATTGTAGCTGTCAATTACAGTTTCAGGAGAGGCGTTGAGATGGCCTTTCACCATGTAAAATACTCTATAGTATTCTTTAAGATCATCTCTTAACATAACGTATTTACTAATATGGGCGTGATTTGGCGCTAACATCAAGAGAAATTGCTAATATATGCATACAACCTATCATATGAACTTGTAGGTTCTCCGCCTACTTGCTCTGCTAATTTTATACCAAGGCCGTCTTTTGAATAAATTACTCTGCAAGTATAATTACGATCATTGATAAGGTCTACAATCTCCTTTATGCTGCTTGCGTCTAGTTTTGTTACGGCTGCATTAGCAGTGCTTTCGCATATTTTTAATTCAGATTGATTTATTTTAATTGTCATCATAATCTAGTTCCAATATTATATCTAGCATTTGTATAAGAGTTTGACCAACATATTTTTCATCTAAAACTAGTTCCCTATGGTCGATTACTTCATCATCATTGCCACCAAGTGCAATGTTCAAATCAGTCATGGTAAATTTCTCACCAAGAGTGTGTGCAGCCCAAATTTGACTCATTACTACACAGTTTTCGATTTTGTCTTTGTCTTTTATTTGATTTTTGATTAGATACTTGATTGCAGTTTCTTTAGCATCACTCAATCGCTGCACCTTGTGAGCAATGTTTTCTAAATAATTATTCATGTCTTATCTTTTAAACTTTGAATTTCTTTTCTGCGGGCAGCAATCAATTTGTTTATATCAGAAAGCGCCTGGCGAGCTCTTACAGCACTCACCTTGACGCCTTCATTTTCAAACTTTTCGCTTTCTCTAACGTAGACTGCAAACGCTAGTTTTAATTGATCATGTAACTCTGTCATTCACGATGTGCTCATAAATTTCTTTCCAGTTAACAACCTTCTTGATACCTACAAGCAAGTCGTCATTCATGTTCCAACCATGTTCAATTAAGATAGGATTAAGTCCTACATTAAGTCCAGCAATAGCATTTGTCATCTTGTCTTCGATCCAGTAAAGACCACTGTCACCATAATGTTCATCTAAGAACTCGTCTTTATCTGCACCTGTGTCTAGACAATGCAATACAGGAAACGCTGTAGGACCAAACATTTTATCAAGATTCATTTGACGTAGTTTTTTAGCATTGGGATCCAAGCTCATGCTGGTAATGCAATGAAACTCATATCCATGTTCTTCATGAAGCCGCTTTACGTAATAACGTGAATCACGGAGTGCAGGAAGAAAGCCCATTGCAGCACTTTCATTAAACTGTTTTACCAGTTGTTTGCCCGTGCTTTCTGCAATGTTGAACCGCTTGGAGATATTATACTCTTCGTTTCCATTTTCAATTTGTGTATGTCCATGTTGCTCCATCCATACACAAAATGCATATTCCCAATTTAGTAAAACTCCATCACAGTCTGTAAGTATAATCTTTTTCATGTTTGCCTTTCTGTTTGCCTATAGCTTATATTAGTAGATTTGTAAGTATTTGTCAACCTACTTTTCCAACACAGGATTGATATAAGGTGCATCAGTGAAAAATTCTGTAAGTTCACTTTTATAGGTCTGCGCATGAGATAGTGGAATACTATCTCCTACTTGGTATTGCGTTAACGTGGTGCCACGGCCTTCGTAACCTTTATATTCATAGGTTACAACAAAATGCGAAATCACTTCTTGTTCTACAGGTGGCAAGTAATCATTTTCACATACAACATTTGAATAGTTTTCAATATTGCCAAATGCTACTGCACCTGCACCGCCCACTGCAAGAGTAGGAACCAACAATCCACCAGACAGAACGTATCCAGCAGCAGCACCAACTAGAGCACCACTAGAGCTAAGTTCTTGCTGATAATGAGGATACACTGTGCAGTTTGCATCAGGAGGAAAGAAACTAACAGTTTCGTAGTGTGGCTCAATGCTGCGAACAACACCAAACGCTTGTGGTTCTGCACCAATAGCACAACCAGTGAGGGCACCTGCTACAGCGATACCCGCGATAATTTTAAACATAAGATCTCCGTTCAATAGGCAACATCGCCTATGATTAATAATAACGTTGCGTTCTGCCTGTGTCAACCTTTAATGTAGATTTTCCCAAGATGATCCATTATAAACCTGAAGTTTACTATCTGTGGTATTCCAAATGACTGTGCCGGCACCTACTATCAATGCATTACGTGCTGTAGTGGTATAATTTGCATGACGCAAAGGCGGGTTTGCACCAGTGGGTTGATAAATTGCATACCAAACCTTTGTCTCAACATTATAATCAGTTATAACATCATAAGAGTTTGTGTTGCCGGCTTCGATGTCAACTGTTGTAAAAGTTAACATGCTAGAACTTTCGTTTGGAGACATAGTTAGTTGAGTGTAGTGCCATTGGGGATTCAATTCGTTTCTATCATGAGTTGCGATTCTAAGCATATTGTTTTGATGCCACATCATTGCCCTTGTTTGCTGATTGCCTGCACTGTTATGAGCTTTGAAATCCAATATCATCATTGCATCGCTGGTCATGTCAGATGTATTGTCGACTTCGTCATGTATTACAAATCTATCTCTTACTGCTGCACCTCTAGGAAAATCAACATTGTAATTATTAACATCGTAGCTTCCAGGATTACTGTAAGTATGTCCTACCAATACATAATCTTCTAGTGTGCCGTTGCGCACCGCTTGCAACTTCATAGTGCCAAAATTGTTTGTTGTTCCTACTTGCCTACCAACTACACTAAGTCTTGCATATTCGCCCAAGGTATTTGTTAGAGTGTCTGCATCCGTATCTCCAAACCATTGTATATCTCCAAAAGATGATCCTGCAGTTGGTGTTGTGTCTCTACTTTCAAATTTCAAGGTGCCACTGGTAAGGGCACCATCTAAAGTTCTATATAGCGTCAAAGGAGTATTAGTCTCACTTCCAGAGCTCATGACAGTGTCTAATGTTGGGGTGCTGCTCGATCCTCCTATAGCTGTATAATTGGAACCGTCGTTTGTAAATTCCCAAATATTAGTGCCTTCATTCCATCTTATAAACACATTCGGGTTTGTTCCTCTTTCAACGCCTATATATGAATAATTTGATATAGATGAACTTGGAGAGCCTGTTTGATCAGCATTTAACAACAGCATTCCGCCGTTTGAATTTACACGGTTTATGCCAACATAACCTGTGGTTGATGTAGGATGTAAAATAATATTTCCATTATTTTGTATTTCATTACCGTTTAAGTCAAGTGTTCCTCCAAGTTGAGGCGTAGTATCTTCTACGACATTAGATAACCCGCCGCCTGATTGTGCGACCCAATCGTAGTCCGACCCTGTCCAACTTAAAACCTGATTGCTGCCGGCTGTTCCTGTGTTTAAATGAGCATCAACATCACTGTTTGTATAATGTGATAAGTCGCTTATTTGACTTTGTGTGATGCTCAATGCTGCCTGGTGTTGTGTCACACTTGATTGTGTTATGTTTGCGTCTGGAACATTAGCCCAGGTTACTGCACTGCTAAGGTCATTTGTTTCTGTGTAACTTGTAAGATATCTTCCGTCTAGACTTATAGTCGCTGCTGTTGTCGCATCACTGCGAGTGAGTGTAAGATTACCAGTGCCACTGTCAAAACTACCACTGGTTATCCTTGTTAGATTTGTATCATCAAACAATGCACCAAAATCTACAGTAAAGGTTGAAGCATCATCTCTTGTAAAGGTTGCAACACCTGTGCCGCCATCTACTGTTCCACTTGTGATACGAGCTAGGTTTGTATCGTCAATGGCCCAACTTAAATCTACATCATTGGCTGTGCCAGTTTCATCTGTGTAAACCAATTTTGTATTAACACTGTCCGATGTAAGTGTGGTTGTAGTTTCACTTGTTAGGTAACCCGAGTCATTTGTAAATGCGCTGACATTTGTTGGGGCACCGGTTAGACTTGCATATGCAAAATTCTGTGTAAAGGTGTTATTGATAGTAATGCTGTCTGCGGCAGCATCAGTTGTTATACTGATATTAGTTCCTGCAACAAAAGACAATACATCAGACTTTTGATCTGAGACAACATTTGATTGTCCTGCGACTGCTATTTCTGCCCAAGCATTCTGGTTAACTTCTCCTGATACCGCCGATGCGGCCAATGTTGACCATCCTACTGTATCAAAGTATCCTTCAAACAAATTTAACTGTGTGTTGAATCTAAGTTGTCCAATAATTGGTGATGCGGGTTGCTGTCCAGTTGTGCCCGTGGGTATTTCTATTGCACCTGTTGCGCTATCACGTGGAGCGACAGCATCAAAGTTTGCATCCATTTCATCATATGATAATGCAGAACCTTTGTCTGCCCGTTTTGTTATTGCCATACAGTATTTATTCTGTAAGGTCGTCTAACGTGCTTGGACCTACATAACTGGTTTCTCTATTTCCAACCAGTCCTGGATTGTTTTCAATATAATCATCTTGCATATAAGAAAACAAAGTTTTTTCTTCGGTTGTCAAGGGTGCTGAAAAACTATAAGCCTGTTGATAAAGTTGTGCCTGTAATACAGGATCAGTTTCTGCTGCTGCTTGAGCTAGTAACCCTGCAATGTCAGGATTAGGTGGAAAATCAAAACTACCGTAGCTTACATCATACGCCATCTATAAAAACATCTCCGCTGCCGCTTGCTACAGCGTTTCCTCCGAACCCTCCGTGTCCACCAGTAGGGTCACCTATTACAGCAACAGGATCGTTATTTACATAAACTTTTCTATCTGGTGCATTTACTGCATCGCCACACTGGGCAGCAGCGCCATTTGTTATTATAGCAAAGTTATTAGCATAAACTGTAGTTTGATTGGCCACAAAAGGAAATTGATGGAACGGTTGTGGATCAGGAGGTGGCTTGGCATGTCCAATATTTGTATCAACTGTTTCTCTAACCACTCCTGGCATTTCTACTCCTAAACCATTTGTATTGAGCTTGTGCTGTTAACATATTGTTTTGCCATTTCTGGCTCTGTCTTATGCACAAACAATATTCCACTTTTATTTAACTTCAATTTAGTATCTTGCGGAATTGTAAAAGCAAAGTTACCTAATCCTACACCGCCTTGCGGAGTTGCCATCAATGCTAAAGGTTTTTGCACTGTAATAGTATTATTGTCTTCTTCTACAAAACGAGCAACCACCTCGTCACCTGCATTGGTTTTGATGGATACTGTATCGTTTTGTTTGTATGGTGTTTCAATAATCATAAACTATGTCCTGTTCCATTGTAATTTGTATCTTCAATGTATTTTGTAAACTGCTCGTAACCGCCTACTTTGTTTCCTCCAACAATAATTTGTGGAAAGGTCCTAGCATTTGGAAAAGTTTCAAAAACCTGCTCTCTTTCGAAGTCTTTGCCTAATTCCAAATATTCAAAGTCAAGGTTGTTTGATTCGCAAAATGCCTTTGCTTTGCTGCACGATGGACATGCAGGCTTTCCCCAAATTTGTATCATAGCGAGAATCCTTTCAGCTTGTCTTTGTCAACGTCCTGTTTGATACCACCAATGATGTAACTTTCTACTTCAGTTTCTTGTGGCGCAACCTGTAGTCCTGAACTGCTCAACCAGTGTTGTGTCCAAGGCAATGGATTTGTATTGATTGGTGCATCAAAGATAGCATCAAGTCCTAATGCCTTTAGACGTCTGTTTGCGATGTATTCAACATACTGACCTAGCAGTGTTTCGTTCAATCCAATAATACTTCCATCTTTGAACAGATACTTGGCCCATTCTTTTTCTTCTTCAACACTGGCACGCCACATATCATAAACTTCGTCTTTACACTCTTTTGCAATTTTTACAAACTCTTTGTCGTCCTTGCCTTGTGACCAATTCTTTAGAATATGTGTGCTTAGTGCAAGGTGTTGTGCCTCGTCACGTGCAATAAGTGAAATGATCTTTGCACTACCTTCCATCATTTTTAATTCACCAAATGCAAAGGTGCAAGCAAAACTCACATAAAAACGTAGTCCTTCAAGAATGTTTACATTCATCATTGCAAGATACATTTTCTTTTTAACTTCAGATAATGTGCCTTTGCCTTTGTGGAAAAAGTTATCTGCTGCTTCATTAAATGCATCATAGTTCTTGGTAACACTAGTTGCCCGTTGAATGATACGCTCATCGTCTAGAATGGTATCAAAAACTTCGCTAGGATCGGGATACACGTTTTTCATAATATGCGTATAGGAGCGTGAGTGAATAGTTTCGAAGAAGTCCCAAGTAACAATACAACCTTCAAGCTCTGGAATACTCACATGTGGTAAGAAAGCCAAACATGGCCCACGACCTTGCACACTATCTAACAATGTTTGGTATTTTAGATTTGCAGTAAAGATGTGCTTTTGCTCTGGACGGAAGTTTGCATAATCTGCACGATCCTTTTGCAAACTAACTTCTTCAGGACGCCAAAAGTATCCAAGCATTGTTTGATTGAGTTTGTCGAAGACAGGAAAGCGAAACGTGTCGTAACGCTGTGTGTTCTGATCTTCGCCAAAGAACATATTTTGTTTTGTAAAGTCAACTTTTTCTTGATTAAAAACAGTCTTCGACATTATATTTCCTTTTTTATTGTGTATAGACAACTATACAGCCACTAGGGCTGTATGTCAAGTAGTATATTTATATAGCACAAGCCTCGCAATACTCATCGTATTCTTCGTCTGTGCCATTGAATTCAAACCGCTCCATTGGCTCTTGTTTTTCTTCTTCAATCTCGCTTGGATCGGTTTTGTAATCGTAGGTGTTTTGATAATATGAAGTTTTCCATCCTAGCTTATAGGTCATTAGCATGTCCTGTAGCATCACACTCATAGGCACTTCATTGTCAGGATAGTGTGTAGGATTGTAACTCCAATTGCCACTAATTGCCTGATCAAAAAACTTTTGCATTACTGCAACCACATTAATATAGCCTTCATTGTTTGGCATATCCCAAAGCAATGTATAGTGATTTTTTAGAGTTTGATATTGTGGAACAATTTGTTTAAGAGGCCCTTTTTTGGACTTCTTAACGGACAAGTAACCGCGGGGTGGTTCGATTCCATTGGTAGCGTTTGACACAACAGAGCTGCTCTCCGATGGCATCTGTGCGGACAATGTGCTATGTCGAAGCCCGTGTTCTTTGATATCATTGCGTAAACCATCCCAATCATAGTTTAACTTGTTCTCCACTATTGCATCAACATCTTTCTTGTAGGTATCTATTGGAAGGATGCCATCGCTGTATTTAGTGCGGTCGAAGTAGTCACATGCGCCACGTTCTTTTGCAAGTGTGTTACTGGCTTTAAGCAGGTAATACTGGAAGGCTTCAGTTAAATCATGAACCACCTTCCATGCCTGCGGATCTGAGTATTGAACATGATTCTTTGCCAAATAGTGTGCAAGTCCAATATAACCAACACCGAGTGAACGCCTAGCTTTTGTGCTTATCTCTGCTGCTGCAATTGGATAACGCTGATAGTCGATAATTTCTTCCAGTGCTCTTACTGCAAGATCGCATAGTTCTTCTAAATCATCTAATGATTTGATTACACCTACATTGATAGCACTTAGAATACACAACGCAATTTCGCCTGCTTCGTCGTCGATATGCTCCAATGGTTTAGTAGGTAGTGTAATCTCTTGACATAGGTTGCTCATGTAAACTGTGTCTTTGAAACTACTGTGCGTATTAGCATGATCTACATTCATGATATAGATGCGTCCTGTTTCTGCACGTTCTTTGATTAGGGCAGAAAATAATTCCATAGCAGGTATTTTTTGTTTGCGTATGCTGGTTTTACGCTCATACATTTCGTAAAGTTCTTTAAACTTGTCTTGGTCGCCATAAAATGCTTCGTAAAGTCCTGGAACGTCTTGAGGAGAGAAAAGTGTGATATCTCCATCTGTTAGCAGTCTTTCATACATTAGCTTGTTCAACTGGATAGAATAATCCAACTTGCGCACACGATTGTCTTCAGTGCCTTTGTTGTTCTTTAAGACCAGTATATCTTCAATTTCATAGTGCCAAAGCGGGAAATGCACTGTAGCACTGCCACCGCGAACGCCATTCTGTGTGCAACATCTTACAGTTGCCTCAAACTTTTTAAGGAACGGAATAATGCCTGTGTGTGCTACTTCGCCGCCGCGGATCTTAGAGTTTACTGCTCTTATTCGTCCTGAGTTGATGCCGATTCCCGCCCTTTGTGCAGTATAGCGTCCAATAGCCATATCGCTGGCAAAGATGCTATCAAGGGTATCATTGCTGTCAACAAGGACACAGCTTGCAAATTGGCGGATAGGTGTTCTAACTCCCGCCATGACTGGGGTTGGGATGTTGATTCTGAATAGCGATGTTGCGTCATAGTATCTCCTTACGTAGTGCATACGTGTTTCTTTTGGGTATTGTGCAAATAATGTTGCAGCAATCATCATATACATGAACTGAGGAGTCTCGAACAATTGGTTAGTAGATCTATCCTGACATAGATATTTGTCTACCACTTGACGCAGGCCTGCATAGGTAAAGTTTTCATCACGCTTGTGGTGTATGTAGCTGTCCATGCGCTCAATTTCCTCGTCTGTATACCAGTCAAGAATTTCATCATCATACACGCCGCGCTTGATGTTAAGGTCAATCATTTCACGCAGTGTGATAGGTTCATAACGACCGAATACCTCTTTGTTGATACCATAGCTCAACAGGCGAGCTGCTGCTGTTTGATAATTTGGATTGTCTAAGGAAATCAAATCGTTTGCGCTGCGCACAAGGATTTCTTGAATATCTTTGGTTGTCATTCCGTCATAAAACTGCAAGTTTGCATTCAGTTGTATTTGACTACTGCTTACACCCGCCAAGTTTTTACATGCTTCTTCTACAACAAAATGTATCTTGTCGATGTTAAGATGTTCCTTCGCGCCACTACGCTTTACAATCATTGTTCCATTGGACATTTCCGCTCCTTATTATTTGTTATGTGTATGTTGGCAATGAGTTATAATGCACTTGTGGTTTAAAGGTCGTTTTAACTCTCGCAATATAACTTTCATTGTAATATCCTATTGATTTTTTGTCAACTGAAAGAAGGTAGATAGTTGAACATTCTTTTCGGTCTAAAAATATATGTATCTCAAATTCACTCTTGGTAAAACGTTCTGTTAACTGCATTGAATAGAAAATTGCAAGTATTTTCATAAAATCGCAATACTCATTTTGCTGAATCATTTCCCAAGGATCTGGCCATGTGCTGCTGTCATAAGGATCAGTTGATATACTGGTGGTGGGAGCATCTCTCCAGAAATCTAACACAAGAGAAAATGGATCTTCTGCTGTTTCTAAAGTGTCTCTAAGTTGCTTCCAACATTGTAGTCTATCGTAAAATGGTTTGTGAAACATCAATTAACCGTGAGTAAAAAGATATTTATAAACAACTTATGGACCTAATAATAGAGTTGATTTATGAGTCATGGTTGCAGTGAACAAATCTGTATGTGGCTCACCATCTAGCATTGTCTCATTGACGACTTTGATGCTTATAATATCGTCTCGGCCATCTGCATATACAGCACTAAATGTTAGTAACTCATCGCGAGTATCATCGCCAACAAAAGTATAATCGTCACTAAGCTGAACTTCAGGAGCACGTCGGTCATAGATAACTCTAAGTTTGCCATTTCTAATCAATTGACTAGCCGTAAGTTGCACATTGTATGTGTAATCTATTTCTATGATACCCTGCGTTTCGGGTGCAGGAACATACATAAATGATGTTTCCAAACTACTATCGCCAGGTAAAGGTGCGTCACTTGGCCCTATTGATTTTTGAATAGGAAAACGATTTTCGTAATCGAAAGTTCCAGCTACTTCTGGATAGTAATTATAATCAGCAAAATTATCTATCAGTAAGTCTGATTCGCTGCTATTAAAATTATCAAAATCTAGAGCTAAGTCTTGTGTTCTTTGGAAATAATCATATTCTGATATATTTCCTGTTCCGTCAAAAGTCAGAATTGGCCATGCATTGCCAGCACTGCTACCGCCATTGTTACCTACTCGCAAAAATGTATTATTTACACTGCGATTGTTATCGCCTTTAGAAATTTTCCAACCTTGCCTTCTTATATCATTGAACTTGCAATTGCTCAGTGTGTTATATGCTGGTGCATATGCAAAATCGCTAGTTGGAATGAGACGTGAGCTTACACCATCAATTTCGCCAAATATTAAACCAAAGCCAACGTCTTCAAAATTACAGTTTTCAAAAGTGTTATAGTTTGCATTTTTAGGTGCATCTACTCCATATACCATATTAACAAAATCAATATTCTTAAATTTATTATGCTCGCTAGGATAAGCGTTTGCTGCTGTATAGTCAAATTTAAAACCACCTTGATCTGTTATATTTAGATCGGTAGGAGCGTCTGTGTATAATTCATCTACAGCGAAATCATGAGCTGTGGTTAAACTTAAATTTTCAAACACACTATCAATTGTGCTAGATAATCTAATACATCCGCCAAAGTTTGTAGTGTTATCAATAGATAGATCTTTTATAATAACATTTTTTGATTGATTGTCTACTGTGGTTGCATCTTGTGTATTTGTGTTACGATCCCAAGAACTGTTTACCATTGCAAATACAGAATCATCTACACCGTTGATTTGTTGTATGATGGTGTTGCCTTTTCCGTCGCCTACAATTTTTGCACCCGGCGGCACATATAGTGTTGCAGAAGTCAAATAAGTTCCAGCTGGAATGCGTAATGTTACGTTGCTAAATCCAGGAGATTGTTCTAAAAATAATTCATAAAGTGCTCGTTGTAGGGCTGCGGTTTGATCTGTTCCGTCCCCGGTAGCTCCAAAATCTCTAACAGTAACATAATCGTCTAGTTTGGCTTGCAAAGTCCTGTTTATAGGCTGCGAAGGTGACACACCTGTTGTAATGTTGTAGTTGTCGCCGTCTTTACCTAAACTAAAATTACCAATCAAATCAAATAGATTGTCTCGTTCGGTAAGAATTTTTGTATTACCTACTTCAGGTGCCCCTTCTGATACTGCACCATTACCAATAAACAATTCTTGGGTGTCAATTGCCCAACCCATTTCACCAGATGCTAGTGTAGGTGGATTGCTGTTTCCTACTCTACCTCTTCTAAGTTGTATCCTTGATATTTGAACAACTGCCATCTCACACTCCTATTATTGTAGTATTTATGATTACCTAATAGTATCGAGACCTAGGCCTTTCCAAATCAAATAGGCTTCTATAATAATCTCTTCTATTCGACTTCTATGACTATCACTTAACGATGATTGGTTCCTATTTACTGCTATCCCTGTAATGAAGTTTATCTCTTGGACTGAATCTATTTCATACTGTGTAGGTTCACAATCATTGTTTGCGTCCTTATTTTTACAAAGACCCATACAAGAAAGTATATATTTTTTGTCTCGTTGCTTGTCAATATATTGATACCACTTGGGCTTACGTGGTTCTACTTGTGACGGAGTGGCGATTTCAGTAATTTTCATACAGTATTTATGCAAATTTTTCGTAATACATATATACTCTGTTCCACCATTCCTGTTCCCATTCTGCAAACTCGTCTGGCCATAAGTCAAACTGTTGATACTCGCCTGCACGACTGCACATAAAAATATGTCCTTCACGTATGTCAGTGCCGTGAACTTCGTTGTGTGCTATTGCATATGCTGTAAGTTGTAGAAAGTAATCTTCAACCCACTCAAGTTTCTTGGGCTTGTTGGTTTGCTTGAAGTCCATGATACATGGATTGCCTTTGTAAACACCTACAAGGTCAGTTGTGCCAGCGTAGATATTAGGAACATAAAGTGGAACTTCACTGCCCCATATTTCATCTACATCATCCATAGCATTGGTTTTAATATGTGTAGCCATCATGTGCGCTTGTTGAGCATAAGGATTGCTACCGGGCGTAGGCCATTCTCCAAACTCAATATAGTCTTCAAGATACTTGTGCATCCTTGTGCCTACACCTGCTGCTTCAGTTGTGATCTCTTGGGCTTTCTTTTCGCCTACACGTTTGCGCCATTCGATAAGATGTGTTTTATCTTTTGTTTCACCTAGGATGGTTGTAACACTTGCTACAGGAGCACCACCAGGTGCAGCATATCTACGTTTGCCATTGACTTCTACACGCTTTAACTTTTCGTAACTATACTTTTCTATTATCAATGACACTAAGGAGTCTCGTCTTCAAACATCCAAGGAGCATGTGTGTAGAAAGGATCAACCGTGCTAAACGGATCGTCCATACCATCTACTTCTTCTACTTCTGGAACCATTTCTTTAAGCATACTTTCAACGCCAAATTTCAGTGTCATGGTGCTGCCTGCGCAACCGCTACATGCACCGCTTAGTTCAAGCAATACTTTGCCGTTATTGTATTCCAAGAAGTTGACTTCTCCTCCGTGGCCTGCTACAGCAGGTGCAACATAAGTTTCAAGCACCAGCTTAATATGCTCCACAATTTGATCTTGTGTTCTTTCAGTCATACGACCTCCTATTCATATATAATTATAACATAAAATTAAATTTCGTCAAATAATTTTTTTAGATTATCCCAAAGTTTATTTGGATGGCTAACAAGCAAATGGGTTTTGCTTTTGCCTGCATCTATTATTATATTGTTGTCCCTACACTTTATAACTAAATTACCATAATGATTTGTAACATCATTAAACGCTTGTCTAGCATCGTTATCAAATGATTCCCAATTGTTTATGTAGTATCCTTGCTCCTTAACGCTAACTTGAAACAAATTTGGAACTGTGTCAATCATATTATAAAAGTTAACATCGTTACAAGGCTCTACTAGCTTCAAAAAAGGATACTTTTCTAATATTTCATGAGGTTTTTTAGTTAATAGAAAAATCGATGGCACATGTTTTATCTTATAAGCATGAGCAACTAGCATACGTTTCATTCCAGGGTGTATTATAATCTCATTGTTATTAATAAATGTTGTGACTGGATTTTTCCATTCGTTACGTAATTTACTCAGGTAATAGAATTTTTTTATGTCTAAATCAGTGGCAGAAATTGCAATTCTACTTGCATTTTTTTTAATGTGCTCGGATACAATATTGTGATTGCAATCGAGGTTGCCTTTATAGACATAAAACATTTAAGATAGTTCGGCACTTAGATCAGTAGCTCTAGCTGCCATGTCACCTACAACATCTCCCGTTGGAGCATCAACTGCACCCAAGTCATCCACTTCGCTTTGTTTAAATTCTACTTTGTCTTGATCAAAGTTTGTGACAACATTTTTTATACGTGGGTCGCTGTCAAACGCTGCTTTGAATGTTTCAAAGTCAAAT
>Ga0255784_10002677_pt1 | contig 13856 bp, 10 predicted proteins | sample 101ome_14_FD_179982 | JGI IMG/M metagenome (GOLD analysis project Ga0255784, IMG submission 179982) | Coastal salt marsh microbial communities from the Groves Creek Marsh, Skidaway Island, Georgia - 101403AT metaG (version 2) | ecosystem: Environmental > Aquatic > Marine > Intertidal zone >...
TGGGTAGAACCAACCGAAGAGAATCGCGCGGGTCACGGGACGTTTGGTCGTCCGAAGACTGACTATGATTTGTTTATGGAGTCTGAAGGCGTTCCTATCTATCGAGACTTTGGTGTCCAACGTTGCCAGGATCTCCCGATGAAGCCCTGGGATCGTTTGGGTGGTAATGGGACCTATGTCCAGCTGTATGGTACCGAAGGGACCTGGGGGATGTATGTGGTAGAGATACCACCACGTAAAGAGCTCAACATTGAGCGTCACATTTATGAGAAGAACATCATGATTCTCGAGGGTCGTGGTGTGTGTGAGGTGTGGCACGACGAGAAGCACAAGCAAGTCTTTGAGTGGCAGGCAGGTTCGTTGTTTTCGATCCCGGTGAATGCATATCACCGGATGATTAATATGTCGGGTCAGCGCGTGATTTTTGTTGCTGGAACGACTGCGCCTAATCTCATGAATCTGGTTGGTGATAGGGACTTTATTTTCAACTGCGATTACCAGTTCGGCAGCCGGTTTGATGATTCGCTGAGTGACTTCTTCGAGGAGAAGACCCAGATTGAACCTGATCCGATCCGTGGATTGGCGATGCGTCGGACGAATATTATGGCGGATATTGTGCATGCCGAGTTGCCGTTGGATAACCGCCGGAGTCCTGGTTTTCGGCGGATTGAGCCACACATGACTAAGAACAAGTTCTACATGTGGATTGGTCAACACGAGATTGGGCGTTACTCGAAGGCACACGCGCATACTTCGGCTGCGATTCTATTCTGTCTGACCGGCAAGGGCTATACGATGAGCTGGCCCGAGCATCTGGGTGCGAATCCTTGGAAGGATGGTAAGGGTGACGAGGTGGTCCGGGTGGACTATGAGTATGGTGGTTGTGTGAGTGCTGCACCTGGTGGTGCGCGTTGGTATCACCAACACTTTAACGTTTCTAACGAGCCGTTCCGTTTGACAGCTTGGTTCGGTCCAAACCATCCGAGTATGTTGCCTGGTGCTGCGCCTGGGCAGAAGACGATCGACTACACAGCAATGGATATTCATGAAGGTGGAACATCGATCCCATACTGGATGGAAGATGAGTACATCCGTCAAGAGTTTCATCGGCAGTTGGAGATCAATGGTGCGACTTCGAGGATGGAGCCGCATCGTTATGAGAAGCCTGCGGAATTCTCCTGATGAGTGAATCGAGACGATTTACATCCGCAGACCGGGCTTTGGTTGAATCCGATATTATCGAGGTTCTGACGCTTGGGCTCGATATCGGTTCAGCAACCTCTCACGTGTCGATCTCTCGCTTGACGATGGTGCGTGGCCATAACCGATACACAGTGTCGAGTACGGAGATCGTGTACCAGAGTCCGGTTATGAAAACCCCCTTTGGAGGCGACGGTCGGGCGTTCATCATCCGGACAGAGTTGGAGTCCATGATCGACGATTCGCTACTCAAGGCGAACGTGAATCGCGATGACATAGAGTCTGGCGTCGTGATCCTGACGGGGAACGCGTTACGTCGTCATAATGCCAGGCAGATCGCCGACCTGCTGGCCTCATTCTCTGGGAAATTTATCTCAATCAGTGCCGGAGACCGTCTCGAGTCGACGATGGCGGCTTACGGATCCGGGACCGTTCAGGAGTCAGTGGGGGGTGACTGTCTGAACGTCGATATCGGCGGTGGGACGACGAAGATCACACGCTGTGTCAATGGTAAGGTGACAGAGCTCACGGCGATCGAGGTCGGTGGCCGAATTCTTCAGTTCACTGACGAAGGGCACGTCGGCCACGCCGAGCCAAACCTCGGTCTCTACACCGCAAATAACCAGCTACCTGAATACGGATCTGAATTATCAGAAGACGAGCTAGAGCAGATTATCGATCGGTTGGCTCAGACAGTGCTCGGAGCGGTACAAGGCCGCGAATTGGGTGATGCGCAGCGTCTTGATGCGATCACTGAATTTCCTAAGAGTGGAACGGTGGTTCTGAGTGGCGGTGTCAGCCAGTGGATCACGAATATTGAGCCCTCATTAGAGTGTGATGATCTGGGGCAACGCCTTGCATTAAGGACCCGTGACTTGTTTCAGGAAGCGGGGTACACAATCAAGGTGGCAAACGACCCGATTAGGGCTACTGTCCTAGGAGCGTCTCAGCAGCGGATGCAGGTCAGCGGTAACACCGTATTCATCTCTGATGAGCGTCTTTTACCGATACGTAACGCACCAGTTTCATTGGTTACGGTGCCCGCAGAGGACTTCGATCAACAAATAATTGCGGAGCTGGTGAGCGATTCAGTCTCTAAGGCACTATTCAACGGCGACCATGGTCTTCGAGTTCTAGGGATTGATTGGCTTGGATCCCTGACTTACTCTCGTGCCGATGCGTTTTGTCATGGTGTGATTCAGGGTCTGAAGGGGCTCAATACGCCGATCACATTACTGTTCAAGCAAGACATCGCTGGGTTGATTGGAATTCACTTCGTCGAGGAGTTGGATTGCTCTAAACCAGTGATTTGCCTGGACGGATTGGATCAGGTTGACTTTGATTTTGTTGATATTGGCGAGGTCATCAACCAGACAGGCCTGGTCCCGGTTGTCGCTAAGTCGATCCTGTTTAATAGCGGGTCCAAGTTAAACTAACGAGAACGCCATGAACCACATAACTATTGGATCAGATCGCATCCCTCGGCTCGGTTACGGCTGTATGGGTCTGACCCAGGCTTACCATCCTGTTGCTCTGGACAAGGCGAGGGCGCTTCTACAGAGGATCGCGGACGAGGGCCCCGTGATGCTTGACACGGCCGCCACATACAGCGGCGGGAATAACGAGATATTGGTCGGCTCTGTCTTAAAAACGTCACGATCGAAGGTGTTTCTCGCCTCGAAGGCCGGGATGTATAAAAATCCCGACGGGTCCCGCGAGATTGATGGCGATCCGAACCGGATCATTCGGAGCTGTGACGAGAGCTTGTCGCGGCTGGGTACGGATGCACTTGATCTCTTTTATCTGCACCGAGTCGATCATCGGGTGCCGGTAGAAGAGTCTGTCGGTGCTATTGATCGTCTCATATCTGACGGCAAGGTCAGATATGCCGGGCTCTCTGAGGTCAGTCGGTCGACGCTGGAGCGAGCTACGTCCGTCACCAAAATCCACGCGATACAGTCAGAGTACTCGCTATGGTCGCGACGGGTGGAAGATGGCGTGCTCGGTTACTGCGAAGCCAACTCTATTGCGCTGGTTGCCTATAGCCCGGTCGGACGTGGTTTCTTGGCAGGGGGTGTCCGAGATATGGCTAGGCTCTCGGAACGTGATATCCGGCATCGGATGCCTCGTTTTCAGGGAGATGCGTTTACGAACAATCTGACAGTCCTCGAGCAAATCGAAATGCTCGGCCTCGACTGGGGGATGACCCTCGCGCAGGTCTGTCTCAACTGGCTGTGGTCAAGGGGCGATCACGTTGGAGCGATCCCTGGTACCTCAGAACTGTCTCACTGGCGGGATGATCAGGGAGCCACGACCCCGCTTTCGGATGAACAGGTAAACCAATTAGAGAGCTTGCTTCATGAGTGTGGCTTTGAGGGTGATCGTTACGCTACAGATAAGCTGGTGCAGTTAGACTCTGAACGATCAAAATAAGTCGTGAATCGCCCCAAACATGATTCTGAATTGGTCTGGTGGGGCGTTTCATTGCATTCTGTGTTTCAACAATCTTAATTAACCGGAGTCCGTACTGTGGAGATAGACGCACGTTTCAAGGTAACTGAGCAACTTGACGGGAAGATGTTAGTCAACGGAGAGCTCCTTGGTTCCAGCTGTGACCAGTGGCTGGAGAGTCGTTGTCCCGCCACCCAGGAATTGATCGGGCGGGTCCCAAACGCTTCCGCCGACGAGATGACCGAGGCGATCACGGCCGCTAAGGAAGCCTCTAAGGCTTGGAGGAGAACGACCCAAAAGCAGCGTGTGGCGTTAATTGAGGAGATCGCGCAACGACTCGAAGCCAGAGCCGAGGAGTTTGCGAAGATCGAGGCATTGGATACCGGGAATACCGTAGGACCCATGACGAATGACGTCCATAAGGCCGTCGAGCGGATGCGTTTCTATTGCGGGCTTGCTTACGAGCTCAAGGGGATGACCGTCCCATCGACCCCGGAGAATATCCACCTGACTCTCAGGGAGCCGTACGGTGTCGTTGGACGGATTATCCCGTTCAATCATCCGATTGGCTTTGCAGCGTCAAGGATTGCACCAGCGTTGATCGCCGGAAATACCATCGTTGTGAAACCTTCAGAGCAGGCGCCATTATCTGCGAGTCTCCTGGCTGAAATTTGCGCCGAAGTTGCTCCGCCAGGCGTCATCAATATTGTGACCGGTGACCGAGTAACCGGTGAGGTTCTGGTCAGAGATCCACGTGTGAAACGGATCGCGTTCATCGGTTCAGTTGCTTCTGGGATGGCTATCCAGAAAGCCGCGGCAGAGTCGGCGGTCAAGCACGTCAGTCTGGAGCTTGGTGGTAAGAATCCGTTTATTGTCTGCCAGGACGCGAATCTTGACGACGCTATCAAGGCCGCTACAAACGGGATGAACTTCGGCTGGCAGGGTCAGTCCTGTGGCTCGACAAGCCGTCTAATCATCCACCGGTCTCAGTATGACGAGCTCAGCAAAAAGGTAGTCGGACGGGTCAAGCAGGTGAAGGTAGGTCACCCACTGGATACCTCTATCAAGATGGGGCCGGTTGTATCTGAAGCCCAGTATCAGAAGGTCCTGAGCTACATCCAGATCGCTAAGGACGAGGGTGCCGAGCTATTGCTGGGCGGTAATGCGATGGAGATCGACGGGTGCCCGGGTGGCTTCTTCGTGGAGCCTACGGTGTTCGGTAACGTGACATCCAACATGCGTATCGCTCAGGAGGAAGTGTTTGGTCCCATCATGAGCCTGATGCCATACGACGACCTTGACGAGGCGGTTGAGATCGCCAACTCGACGACCTACGGGCTCACGGCAGCGATCTGGACAAATAACTACTTCACGGCCATGGAGCTGTCACGCAGTATCGAGGCTGGATACGTGTGGGTCAACGGTATCGGGAACCATTACCGTGGGCAGCCGTACGGGGGCTATAAGAACTCGGGAATCGGTCGTGAGGAGGGTCTAGACGAGATGCTCAGTTACACCGAGGTGAAGTCGCTAAATTTCGCGATGGGCCAAGCCGAGAGGGCCAAGAATAATTAATATGAACAGGCGAGGGTGTTCCTCGCTTGCTAGTCAAACGGGGACCACTATCGTGGAGTAAGCGTAGTCATGAGGCTGCTACTTCCAACCAAACGACAAATTTTCTGACTGCTAGACGTTAGTTTAATCCAGGACGATTTTATTTCAGATTCTCGTCCTTACATGCTATGTCTGGGCGAAATAGGAGCTTTAGGCGGGAATCCACAGGCGAGTCATTGGACCATGACCTGTGCACTTAGGGCCAAGTCTATAAAAAATAATAAACTCTGTCGGAGGATATGGTTATGAGATCAACACAGATAAAAACTAGCTTGGCTACCTGGCTGGCGGTCAGTATTTGCACGCTATTTAGTACCCACTCGGTGGCAGAAGATTGGTCGAAGGTTGAAGCAGCGGCCAAGAAGGAAGGTAAATTACTGGTTTATTCCACGACCAGCAGGACAGCCAAGGCTGCCGAGGCCTTTTCTAAGTCAACAGGGATTGCGGTGGAAGTCGTAAGACTTAAAGAGCAGGAGTTAATTACTCGCTCCTATCAGGAGGCCCAGTCCGGGGTTCACAAGGTCGATATGGTTGTTGGGGAAGATTGGCCGGCGGCGCGAGAGCTTCTGAATAATACCGGCTATTTCGTGAACTACGTTCCCCCTACCGCAAAAAAACTATTCGCTAAGCAGCATCAAAATCCTTTAGTTCTCGGTTACATCAACCGTGTGTTCGGTTACAACACAGAGAAACATCCCAACGGAGATCCTCTAAAGAGTGTATGGGATCTTACGACCGATGAATATAAAGGCCGGGTAATGATTCGAGACGTTGCCATAACGGGTGAGCACCAGAATGCGCTGACAGAGTGGGTACGCAGAAGCAGTGATCTTGAGGCGGCTTACAAGAAACGATTCGGGAAGTCTCTCGAGATGACCGAAGCCAATGCTGGTCTCGAGTTCATCAAACGACTCTTGCAAAATGACGCCATTATTATGACATCGGACACGAAAATTGCGGCTGCTGTTGGGGCCAAAGGTCAAGAGAAGCCACCTTATGGGATGTTCTATGTTTATTCAAAGCATCGCGACATCAAAAAGAAAGACCTCGCGTTGAGCGACAGCCGACAAATTGATCCGACGCTAGGGTATATGTATCCGATCGTACTTCAGTTGTCCGCGAACGCTCCAAACCCAAACGCGGCCAAGATGTTTATGGAGTATCTTGGAACTATTGAGGGCTTTGCTCCTTGGGCCAAGTCTCCTGGTGTCTATACACCGAATCCTAACCAGGTACCTTTCGATGGAGACATGCCGTTAGCCTGGTGGGAGGAACGGATGTGGCTTTATGACCTCGACTACGCGGCGGCCAATCGCGGTAAGGTGCTCGATGTGTGGCTAAAGTATGCCCAGCGTTAAAACACCGCTTGGTATCAGATTTCTTATTTAGGTTACTGGCTATCAACATCTGGTCGGGCCCAGACCGTCGTTCTGGGCCCGACCGGCATCGACTTAGACAAAATCTGGTGCTGTATTCATGTCCTTGACGCTTAACCGCTGGCGATTCTATCTGACGCCCGAGAGGGTTCTGTCGGTTTGCTTTATCGTCCTTCTGGCCTACTTGGTCGTTGTGCCCCTGTTCATGATGGTCCAAGAAACTTTTATTGTTCATCCGCTCGAAAGATTTCAAATACCAGGCTCGAAGGTTAATGATTTCACGTTGGCTCATTGGTATCGGTTTTTCATCAGTGAGAGTGCTTACACCTTTTTCTATAGACCGTTAGTAAACACTCTGATTATTTCTTTTGGTCTCTCATTTTTGGCGCTACTTATCGGTGGCGCACTGGCATGGGTGGTGGTCCGCACCGATATGCCGTTGAAGGAGACGATCTCTAATTGGGCCGTTGTTCCCTATATTTTACCTTCTTGGACCTTGGCTCTGGCCTGGATCTCTCTGTTTAAAAACGATCGGATTGGCGGCGAAAAGGGGATTGTTTCTGCGCTTACCGGATTTGAACCACCGGACTGGTTTGCTTACGGACTGCTTCCGATAACTATCACACTAGCTCTTCATTATTTTCCGTTTGCCTTTTTGCTGATTGGCGGGGCGTTACGGAACATTGATGCGCAACTTGAGGAGTCCGCCAGTCTGGTTGGCGCGGGACGTCTCGCGATTATTCGGCGGATAACGATTCCGTTAATCGTGCCATCGATCATGGCGGCGTTTTTACTTTCATTCGCCCGGGGCCTCGGAACGTTCGGTACGCCCGCATTCTTGGGCGGACCCGTTCGAGAATTTGTATTGTCTACATCGCTTTATGGAAACCTAATCGGTCAGCGACCCGGGCTCGGGTATCTGGCTGCATTGGTGATGATCGTTATAGGTATGCTCGTCCTCTACATGGATCACAGGATGGTAGGGGCCAGGAAGAGTTTTGTGACTGTTGCCGGAAAGGGCGCAAGGCTGGGACTGATCGAGCTCGGAAGGTGGCGCTGGGCATTGGCCGGGTTCATTTTGTTTTTCTTGTTCTCGGTAATCGTTGTGCCGCTAGTAGCGCTCGCGATTGATACCGTGATGCTGATACCTGGAGTGTATTCGTGGGAAAATTTAACACTCCATTACTGGATCGGGGAGGCGAGCTACTCGATCGGATTGGGCACCGGAGAGGCCGGGATATTTAAAAACCCCCAAATACTCTCTGCACTTAAAAACACCTTTAGTCTTGCCTTCGTCGTCGCTGTGGTTACTTGCCTGATGGGGATCCTGGTCGGATACGCGATCGTCAAGCGACGGGGTACCTTCATATCAAAGTGTCTGGATCAGATATCGTTCCTGCCTTATCTGATCCCATCGATTGCGCTTGGGGCTACTCTTCTGGCGATGTTTGCTGTTCCAAGGGGGCCAATTCCGTCCCTGCATGGGTCATTCTTATTGTTGGTGATTGTTTGCTCGATCAGTGCCCTACCTTATGCCGTGAAGGCCGGTATCAGCGCGATGAGGCAGATCGGAGGGGAGCTTGAGGAGGCCGCCTTAATGGCTGGAGCGGGCTGGTGGACACGGATGCGGAGGATCATTGTGCCGATCCAGAAGTCGACTTATTTCGCGGGGATGCTGTTGCCATTTATATCAGTCACTAGGGAACTGTCGCTCGTGATACTGCTGGTTACCCCGACCACCCAGTTGGCCACGACAATCTCTTTACTGTTCACCGATCGTGGTTGGTACCCGTATACGAACGGGATTGTCTTTATATTGACCGTGGTCGTGGTGGGTTGCACTGTGTTAAGCCGCCGCGTGATGGGAACCAGCCTAGCGAAAGGTTTGGGAGGATAAATGCCAGATATAGTGCTCGACAAAGTTTCGAAGTCATTTACCAAGCAGACGCATGCCGTCCAGGATCTATCGCTTGTGATCCCAGACGGTTCGTTTACGACTTTGTTGGGCCCCTCCGGGTGCGGGAAGACGACCACCCTGCGAATGATTGCTGGTTTGGAGCAGCCAACCTCAGGCGAGATCATCATAGGTGATACGGTTGTATTTTCTGGGCAGACAGGTGCCTTCGTTGCCCCGGCTAAAAGGGATCTGGGCTTGGTCTTTCAGAGCTATGCCCTGTGGCCACATTTTACGGTTGCCGAGAATATTACGTTTGGTTTGGAAATTAATTCTGTAGGCAAGAGGGAGATTAATAAGAGGCTTGATGAGATAGCCTCTGCTTTGAGGCTTGATTCCCTGCTGGATCGTTACACCAGCGAATTATCTGGCGGGCAACAACAAAGGGTCGCCATTGCGCGAGTCCTAATCATGGAGCCGTCGGTTCTTCTTTTGGATGAGCCACTGTCGAATCTTGATGCGACACTGCGAATGGAGATGCGGGCAGAACTCAAGCGACTGCATCGCGAGACAGGGGCGACCATAATTTACGTCACACATGATCAGCTGGAGGCACTGACGATGTCGTCACACATCGCTCTTCTTGAGTCTGGCGAGCTTCAGCAATTCTCGGCTCCTCTGGAGATCTACGAGCGGCCTGCCAACAGATTTGCCGCTGATTTCTTAGGTAGCCCACGGATTAATTTTGTCGATGCCACCTTGGACCGAGACTCTTTGAGTTGGGGTGATGTGACGATTCAATTGCCTAAATCCCCGAAAAAGGATGTCGGCCCGCGTGTGAGCCTGGGTTTAAGAGCCGAAGAATTGAGTTTGAGCAGGACTTGCGGACCAGGAATGGTCGAGGGGCGGGTCTTGACCGTGTTGCCGACAGGCGCTGATTGGTTCTACCAGGTGCGGGTAGCAGACGACGTGTTAACCATTAGGCATAATGGTGAAACTCCCTTTGACTACCAGGACATTGTTTACGTAGAGATTCGTTCAAATTCACTGAAGATATTTGATGATGCTGGAGAATCTATTCAGTGAGATGGGCGGTTTTATAAATTCAGTAGTGTCGCCACAATATCTCCAGGGATTGTTAAGAGAACAGCTCCCAGCAGTGAGACCCCGATCCCGATCCAGATCCAGATACCGAAAAGCTCAGTGGTCGGATTAAATATTTTGCTGAAGATGACCCTGAAGATGGTCGATGTTCTCTGCATCGGCGACACAATATAGACAGGAGCCAGCGCTAAGGCCACGTATCGGAAGCCTTGAGACAGGAAGACGAACACCGCTGACAGCATGAAAAACGGGATATTTTTCTTATCTGTCGCCTTAATTTCCCCGGTGAGCCCGAATGCAAGAACAATGACGAGCAGCACAAGGGAAGCCGCCAAGTGACCCAGAAAAGCACCGTAGACAGCGAGCTGCCATGTGCTGACCTCTAGCGCTAGGGCGATGAGTACAGGGCTGGCTCCATAGCAGATCGAGCTTGTGATGCCGTAGATATAGCCCTCAACCAGTTTGAACTCGAACTCAAGCTTCTCGACCTTACTCTTCTTCTTTTCCTTGGCGACCGCCAGAGGTCCCACTGTTAGCAGGATGATGCCTATCCACCCTAGCCAGTTGATAGACTCGCCGAGTATCCAAATCGCCAGCACTACCGACACAACGACGGTGAACTGCTGGATCGGTCCACCGATATTGGCGCCAACCGCCTTGGTGCACTTGTAGTTGGTATATCGACCGATTAGGAAGTGCATGACCCCCGCGCCGATGAAGTACCAGGCCCCGGTCCAGTCGAGGACCTCGATATCTTCAGGCGTGAGCAAGACGAGGGATGTGATTCCAAAAAAAAGTGCCCCAAGGGGAAGGGTAAAACTGAGGCCCTGGAGTGCCGTACCTGTCAGCACCCCCCGCCGCATCATGACCGCGTTGAAGCCAAAGAACGCGGCACTCACGAACGATAAAAAAGACCCCAGAATGATCATTAGACGTTAACCTTTTCGGCGATTAGCTTCCTGACCCATTCGGCGTCGATGTTGGTATCGGGGAGATACTCTGGAGCAGCTTCGAGCTGCTCAAGATCATTCAGACCGCACATTGAATAAACACGGTTCGTGGCGGAGATTAGTCTCGCAGGGCGATCAGGATCACCATTAAAGTGCTGATGGATCGTGTTTGGTGGAATGTAAATGACATCCCCGGCCTCCCACTCAAACTTCTTGACCTCGTCTTGGGCTTTCCAGTGGTAGGTGTCCGTAATTTCAACGTCGCAGTCTTGGTGGAGGTCGTAACCAAATCCCTCGAGTACATAGAGGCACTCTTCAGCGAGGTGTCTGTGCTTACCAGAGCGGCTCCCCGGCGGAATGATCTGCATATAAGCATCGACCGTCTCCATGCGCGTATTCATTTGCTCGTTAATTAGGTGCTTAAGGATCCCTTGTGGGGCCAGTTCCCAAGGCATCTCGTTAGGATGGACTACCTTTTTACGTTTGGAGTTTCTCTCATCCGCCGTGAGCGCCTCGTGCAGCGCCTCTTGGTACTTCAGCATATTCTCTGAGCCGTCAAGCCAGAACTTAGATTCTTGCCACGCCATGATTAGTAGCCTCCCTCTAGATGGTTGTAATCGATCTCTTCCTCGCGAGGTTCAAACCCTTCCTGACCTGGAACAGGATCCTTGTGTCGCGCTTCCACAGTCTGCTGGAACAACATATTGAGGAACAGGTACATCGGTTTGGTCTTGATCACGAGTGCCCTTGCAGGCTCCGTTTCGCTGGCATTGAAGTGCTGGTGGACGCAGTTGTTGTGGACGATCGCGACGTCACCTGCGCTCCAGTCATAACGGATATTGTCGTGGATCTCATAACCCTGACCATCCAAGATGTAAAACGCAGCCTCGTTCACGTGCCCGTGTTTCTGAGATTTCCCGCCAGGGCTATACTCTTCTAAATGCAAGTGGAACGTCTGAGTGATCCCGTCCTTTGGTTCGACGTAGTGACGTGAGTATGCCTGTGGGCCGTCGACCATTTTGAGGTCCTTCGCTTTCCGCACACGTGGCTGAGATCTGAGGCGCTCCAACTCTTGCTGAAGGTTGTATGCACCCTGGACCCCCCGCACAAAGATGCGGTCGGTTTGGTCATGGTATCGAGTCATTTAAAGTCTCCAATCTCTCGAGAATTACTGGTAGTGTTTTGCGCAAGCTCTAATCTAGTCAACACTTGTTTTGGACTGAAAGATTAAATCCATATCGGCTTAGGATGGTTTTAATCATGACTGGTTTGAAACGTCTTGTGCGATTCTTATGTTTTAGGAATAAACGCTATTAATGACACGGTTTACTTTATATAGCTGGTTGATTGGTTTCGCTGGCGGTTTCTGTCTTTTTTATGAACAAGTCCCGCTAGCTTGGCTTCTTGGCTCCATGGTCGCGACTTCGATCGCGGCAGTATCTGGGTTGCAAGTTGAGACATATAAGCCTCTTACGCCCTGGGCACGTTGTGTCCTTGGGGCGATGGTTGGCACCGGTTTTGATGCGGTTACGGTGAGCGAGTTTTTGTCCTACTGGACTACTCTGATCATTGTCCCAGTCTTTCTTGTTCTCGCAACTACGATCAATTTCCAAGTATTCAGGCGCGTGTTTGGTTTCGATTCGTTTACCTCGATGTTCTCGGCGCTCCCCGGCGGTATGGTCGAGATGGTCACAAGTGGCCGTGACATGGGAGCGGACGTCAAAACCTTAACCATCATCCATCTGATGAGGGTAGTGATTATCGTGATCGGAGCTTCGGTGCTGGGTTTATACGTCGGGGTTCAGGATCTGCGGATGCAGACGCCGTCGATACACTATGCGGAATATATATTAATGCATCTGGCGTTAGGATACGCGGGATGGAAGATATTTGCCTATTTCAAAGTCCCTAGCGCGCCTCTCTTAGGTCCTATGTTCCTTGTGGCGGGGCTGCAAGGATTTGATGTGCTGCACCTTAAGCTGTTTACACCACTTTTGATACTGGCCCAAGTCGCAATTGGGATTGATATTGCCAGGGCATTTTGTGGAGTATCCATTGGTTCGATGAAGCAGGCGTTTTTTGCTGGTATTTCGAGTGTCTTGATCATGTTCGTTGTTCTCTCCTTTTGTGCGTTAATCGTGATCGTCACGGCCGCTGATATCCCTTGGGTCCAGGTTATTTTATCGTTTATGCCAGGCGGACAGACTGAGCTCGCTCTTCTGGCGTTCGCCTTGAAATTAGATCTGACATTTGTTGTGACGCATCAAATCTTCAGAATCGCACTGATTATGTTTTCACTTCCGATATTGTTATTGAGCTTGAGGCGCTTGAGTCCAACTGATGGATAAGGAAAAGATAAGTTATTTTGCTTCCGGATTTTTGGCTCTCGGACTAGTTCCGATGACAGCCGTGATTGTGCCGCTGTATGCACTGGGTATCGGGGCGGGCCCGGCCGAGGTCGGCATTATTATGGCGATGCGATCGTTGCTCCCGTTTTTGCTGGCCATTCCTGGTGGGGCGATGGTCGACCGCTATGGTGTCCGGTTTGTCGTTACTCGTTTGGCTTTTGCTTGCGCGGTTTTGTCCTTGGTGTATCCGTTCACGACCAGTGTGTTCCATCTTGTGCTACTTCAGCTCATATTTGGTGCGTGTCAGTCGTTTTGCTGGATTGGTGTACAGACCGGTATCGGCAAGACATACCGAGGCGATCCGGTCGTCACCAGTCACCTTGGTTTTTGGAGTATGGGAGGGACCTTTTTTGGACCGTTCATCATTGGTTTCATCTGGGATCACTTTGGTACAGATTCGAGCTTTGTTGCGGCAGCCGTATGGTGTGGGCTATTGAGTGTCTTGGCGCTTCAGCTATCTCAAGAGGTGAGTGGAGCAGAGAGGGCTACGTCTAAACGGCAGGCTATGAAGGGGGACTACAGTCAGGCGTTCGGGTTGCTGCGGGACCCTGTTGTGTTCTATATCATTGCCTGCTCGTCGGTCCGCTTGGGTGCTGTATCCCTGCAGACAAGCTTCCTCCCGGTATATCTCGCGGAGCTCGAGTTCAGCGCGTCGCAGATCGGGGTCCTGATCGGTGTCAGCGCCATATCTTCGGCATTTTCTGCCTTTCTGCATGCGGTATTTGCGAAGTGGTGGAGTTCCGAAAAAATTCTCGGTGTATTTATTGTCTTAGCCCTGCTAGCAGTGTCAGCGATGTCGTTGACCGGCTCCTATGCCATTCTCGCGATATTAAATATAACAATGGGGCTTGCGATAGGG
>Ga0255784_10002686_pt1 | contig 13837 bp, 9 predicted proteins | sample 101ome_14_FD_179982 | JGI IMG/M metagenome (GOLD analysis project Ga0255784, IMG submission 179982) | Coastal salt marsh microbial communities from the Groves Creek Marsh, Skidaway Island, Georgia - 101403AT metaG (version 2) | ecosystem: Environmental > Aquatic > Marine > Intertidal zone > Salt...
TACTCCATTTCGTTAAACACATGGTTTTTGGCCAGTAGTGATCGTTGAAATACATTTCGTTCGAACCGTGAATCGCATTCGGAAAATTAACCAGCACTCCTATCTTGTTCAAAAAGTTCTCACGTTTGTGATGCAAGATACATTCCAATATTTGCATTGAGGACTCTATGTCACAAAACACCATATTCGTTAAAGTCACATCGTTAAGAATCGATTCGAAACCACAAAAATCATCTTTCTCGATACAAGTTTTCATAGTACGACTGATTTGCCATTTTAATACGAGAAGTTGCTCTTTACAATTTAATTGCATATGAGATAGTGTCATGTGTATCGTTTAAAACATAGTCCATGTTCTTAAAGTCAATTTTTTTACAAAATGCATTTGTCTACAAACTCTGTAAAATCCTTCCATAAAATCGCCCACCAATCCCAGCACGAGTACCACGTATATTCCAAACGGTAACGTAACGGTAAAGGCTTAGTTGTGTATGTGTTTTTCATGATGTCCAACTCTGCTCGATCCATAACATGAGCTACTTCAAGGTCGTTTGGTTCGAAAGCGATTGTTTTTTCTATTTCATTGATGTCGGTGATCCAGTCATCCATTATCTGATAAATATTGTCAAGACTTTTTTACATTTAATTACACCGAGTTTTGCATACGGATACGAAACGGAGTGTGTATGTTCGTGTTTGGACCGATAGGTATCGACATTAAATTTGTCTTCACTACGTCATTATTTGTAAAGTTATCCTCTTGCTGCTCTTCGACAACGTCTGCGTTGGACTCCTCTTGCTCTTCGACAACGTCTGCGTTGGACTCTTCTAGTTGCTCTTCGGCAACGTTTGCTGCGTTGGACTCTTCTTGTTGCTCTTCGGTAACGTTTGCTGCGTTGGACTGTTCCTCCTGCTCTTCGGTAACGTTTGCTGCGTTGGACTCTTCTTGTTGCTCTTCGGTAATATTTGTTGCGTTAGACTCTTCCTCTACTTTCTCTTCAGCAACGTTCGCGTTGGACTCTTCCTGTTGCTCTTCGGTAACGTTTGCGTTAGACTCTTCCTCTACTTTCTCTTCAGCAACGTTCGCGTTGGACTCTTCCTGTTGCTCTTCGGTAACGTTCGCGTTAGACTCTTCCTCTACTTTCTCTTCAGTAACGTTCGCGTTGGACTCTTCCTGTTGCTCTTCGGTAACGTTCGCGTTGGACTCTTCCTGTTGCTCTTCGGTAACGTTTGCGTTAGACTCTTCCTCTACTTTCTCTTCAGCAACGTTTGCGTTGGACTCTTCCTGTTGCTCTTCGGTAACGTCTGTTGCATTGGACTGTTCCTCCTGCTCTTCGGTAACGTTAGATTGTTCCTCCTCCTCTTCGACAACGTCCGCGTTGGACTCCTCTTGTTGCTCTTCGGTAACGTTAGATTGTTCCTCCTCCTCTTCGACAATGTCTGCGTTGGACTCCTCTTTCTGCTCTTCGGTAACGTTAGATTGTTCCTCCTCCTCTTCGACAACGTTTGCGTTGGACTCCTCTTGTTGCTCTTCGGCAACGTTTACGTTGGACTCCTCCTCCTCCTGCTCTTCGGCATTGGTGTCGGTATTAGGAATATCCTCGTCCATCTCCGAGTTAGCGTTGTACTCCTCATCGTCTTCTATCCCAATGTTGTTGTGGAACATCTTCAAAGAGTGCGTTTTCACAAAGGTCACGAAGGAGTTGAATATGGATTTGTCGGAAGTGTCGCCTGTAGGCAATCCTTCGATACGTGGTTCGTAGCCGATCAGTAGGTTTCGCTCGATCGCGAGCGTGTTGAACACGTCCTGCGTCTCTTTCACGACCATTGGATTGACACGCTCTACCGGAGGATGCACAAAGTCCGTAATCAACTCCATCGCCTTGAAATTCGACACGTACAACGTATCGTACTTGGTCAGTATATCTCCCATCGTCGAGGAGGGACGTGCCGTATCGTTCTCCAATGTGCGCACCAGCTTTTCAAGGTGACCCACGTGCGGATCCACCGGAAACCAAAAGCCTTTGAACTTGCCCTTCTCGAACACGGTGGTGTTCGGAAAACGTTTTTGAAAATCCTGACGAATTTTGGTCTTCGTGTTGAGTTCGTGAAACATCGGATTGTTCGCCATGATCAGAGCGCCCAGTTCGCGCAAAGAGGCGCTCTGCTCCAATGGTTGGTTGATCAGAAACAACAGCTCCTCGAACAACGGTCGAAGCATCACTACGGGACGATCGCGAACCTCCTCGCTCACGTCGATCGGGTCTCCGTCCATGAAACCGTTGTTACGATGGGCGTACCACGGAGACGTTTCCGAGTCTTTGTAGATGACCAAGGTGTCGCACAACGCGTAGATCTTATCGTCTTGAAACGGGTTCACGGTAGAGTTCGCGTATCGAAAGATGTAGTCCACATGCGACAGTTTTTGCTCCACCATGCTCACGAGGAGCATATTGTCGGAGTTGATGATCGACTTCATCTTTTGCAAAGTGTTCTTCGTCAAAAAGACCTTCGTGAGATCGCAACTGTCGACGTGGATACGTAGCAACACCGTCAAATAGCGAACATACTTGGATACGGACACACTCTCGTACAGTTTGAACATCTCTTGCAGAGCGTCCTTGACGGACATCTTGCACACCGTGTGATCCGTGAGTCGTTGCAAGGTGTACACCGTCAAAAGCAACGCGTCGTAGTTATCCAAAATGGAGCTATGCTTCGTGGACAAATCGGTGATGCTCGATTTGTGAAAGATGGTCGGGTATCGTTCTAGGAATTTCTTCGTCAGCTCCGTGTTCCGTTCCCAAAGAACGTTCAAATACGCGTCTTTCAAGGAGCGATTGAAGAGGGTTCGTAGAATCCAGAACGTGTCCATGTTGTCCGGAGAGAGATCCAAGGACACGTCCGTCTTCACCAGTTTGAAACGCAACAAATTAGACAATTTGATCAAAATGGTGTTTTTCGACACGAACTCCAACTCCATGTCGGTCGATACTCCGGAAACCGCATCGATCAATGCATGAAAAATCTTGCATTGAATGTGTTTTCGGATCGGTATGTCCGGATGCGACAGAGTGTTGTGTTTCTCCAACAGCGTTTCTTCGTCCATGCTGGGAGGCGTGTACTCCGGGTTCGTTAAATACTCGGCGCAATTCGTCGCCGAAGCTTCCAATGCGAGCAACAATTCGATTCGTTTCAGAATCTCTGGACTTACGGCTTCTCCCTCCTGACTCTCCTCGTTCCATGAGGACGTGTTGATGTTGAAATAGGAGGACGCGGTCGCTTTGTTCTCCTTCGTATCGATTTGCGCTTGCGCTTGCGCTTGGGCAGCTTTAACGCGTTTGGGTGTGTTTTTGAACCACATGAATCCACCGACCAACACCGCGATTACGACGATAATGATTACGATCATCGTTTTGGTTAGTTAAGAAACCCGTATATAAAAACTCTCTTGAATTGTGCGCACCGTTGTTTTCAAAAATGTTCGAACTAAGTTAAGAGGCTCGCAAACATGAAAGCTCGACTCGCGAGTATTCTCGCAATCCTTTGGATGTCGTGGTTTCTGTCGTCTCGTATCTACAAATGGCAACCGAAAATGAAAGTCAAGGTCGGAGACCATTATCAAGAGAAAACCGATGTCACGATCATATTTGCTCTGAAGTGGATGGCCATTCTGTCGATGAACGTGTGTTTGATATGTTTGATATGGGTGCTAGATCGGGGATTGTGATGTCCACCGAGGTGTCCAAAATCTCTCTATAAATTTGGATATCGAAATGCTCCATCGCGATATCGGGTTTGTTGATCACGAATTCGTGAGTGCGTTTGTACTCCGCGAGTATGTTTTGGGGAATAAAGGGAGCGTCGTTTTGTAAGCGATCGTATTCGTTGATCGCCCACAAACACAACGACTCCGAGGGCTCTCGAGCGTCTCGTGCCAAACTCAACTGAAGCGTGATGCGTCGAAAGAACGACCCGAACATGCGAGCGGATATCATATGCGCCTGTGCTTTCTCGTCGGGCTGATAGTATTTGATCGTACCAACCAAAAAGGACGCCATGATGTTGATCGCTCCGATCGCGTACATCCAATAGTTGGACACATTCGATTCGGCCGCACCGACATTGGCCACCCCGCCTATCGTGGTGAAGAGGATGAGCGGCACGTACAAACGATTCGACGTCTTGGTCCATGCCGCCGATGCGGCCGTGTGCAACTTCCGACAACCGGCCGCTTTCTCACCCCAAGTTTTCATCAGTGACTCTAGCTCGTACGTCCACGACTCCGCATTGATCTGTTCACGTAGCTTCGCGAATCGTGCATGCTCCAACGCCTCCTGTTCGGTCAACGTGAGTACCATTCCTCCTGGTTAATCGTGCATGTACACGAGTATCTCTTAAGTACTCTTTGAATTCATCTTGTTGATGGATCCGATGTCCACCACACGTCGCATGTGCTTCGAAAGGTAGGGGTCGTGAGTGACCACGATCACCGTTTTCTCCGCGAACATCTCGTTCATTTTTTCCACGAAGATCTGCTTGGTGCCTTGGTCCAACGACGACGTGGGCTCGTCCATGATGATGAGATCCGCGTTCTTGAGATAGATACGAACGAACCAAACCAACTGGCGTTGTCCTCCCGACAAAGAGGTCGCGAGCGTGTCCAACCCGTTGGGGAAATGATTCTCGAGTTGGAAACGTTTCAAGATATCTTGCACGGTCTCCATGGTGGTGTCCTTCGCGTAGTAGATCATGTTCTCGAAAACGCTGCGTTTGAACATTGGCGCGCCTTGCGGCATGAACACCATGATGTTGTAGAGCTCGCGCACACTGTACTCCGAGATACAACGTTTCATCAGGAACACGTTTCCGTCGGTAGGAACCAACAAACGTTGAATGACACGAAGCAAGGTGCTCTTGCCGCTTCCAATCTTCCCGACAATAGCGAGTTTCTCTCCGAAATCTACCGATAGATTTACGTTCAGCAAAGTCGGAAAGACCTTGTTCGGATACAAGTACTCCACGTTCGAAAGCTCGAGGAACGCGGTGGGAGAGGACGGCTCGCTGTCGCACGTGTGCTCCCTTTTGGTCACCGTCTCGTACATGCCCGAGTTGTTCAGATGTATGTAGTCGAAGATCATGTCGCGGTGCAAGTTGATCATGTACACCATGTTGCTGATCAGATTCGCCATCATCATCACGATCGAGTAGAACACCGCCTGTTGCAACTTTTGCATGCGGAAAATTTCGAAGCATCTCTTGAAGACTAACGCCATGAACGCGAGCACGATCGTAGACATCAACAAACGATAGTTGATACCACATCGTACGGTGTGGCTTTGCGAGTCCGCGTAGTTTTGATACATCTGCTCAATTTGACTCAATTCGGAGTCCAAACGCTCCTCTTTGTACACGGACACGTGATTGGTGATCACGTCCTCGATGCGATCGTGTATGTCGCTGAGTTTCTTGTCGATGATCTTCTCTTGCCCGTTGCACCGACGTTGACCGTACATCATCAACCACCCGAAGACCATCACCATCGCTCCGACGAGCGACCCTAGTTTGGAGTCGATCCACATGAAGTACCCTACGGTGAACACGGACTGCAGTACGATCGGAATGAAGAATCCGAACAGCTTGCCGAACCATTCGCTCAAAATCTGCTGCGTTTTCTGAAGTTTCGCCATGCTCTCCCCGATGAAAGGCACACTGCCTACCCGTTCGTAACGACTGAAGATCGAACGCACGAAAGTGAGCTTGCAAAACGCCTGGAATTTGACTCCTTGTACCGCGTTGAATTTGTCCGCGCACGCGAATCCGACGAACAAAAACGCCATCATCAACACGATGCTCGAGAAACTACGCATCGTCAACGTGTCGGAACGAATTTTATCGAACAGGCCTCCGTACAGTTTGGAAAGGTAGATCTCGTTCAGCGGCACCAACAACATGAAAAGGACGTTCAACACAGCGTACTTTGGATTTTCTCGAAGAAAAGTCCCGTACACCTTGGAGATCATTCGACTTACATTTATTCCTATAAAATATTTATCAGTAACTAATAAACAACGCGTGGAATCATGCGCATGTACAAGTACACCAACGCGCAATACGGGACGTATTTTACATTTCGTGTGGACAACATGTACGAAGCGATCTACGCAGCCAAGTATCCGTCTCGAGTCGCCAAGATGAAGGAGGACACCTTGTCGACGAATGCGCAAGCCAAAAGGAGCCTCGCGCGTTACGAACGTTTACTTAGAACGAAGACGCTGGAGGATGTAATGGACACCTTGTCCGTGGTGGTCCTGAAGGGGACGACCAAACCGGACCCCCTTTCGGAGGACACGGCGTATATCCGTCACGTTCCGTCGTCGAACACATGGCAACCGATCATCGTGATGCGACCTCAAGCGCGCCAAGACGGTGGCCGTGCGCAAATCGCACAACCGTCGCTTCCGGAAGAGGTCGCGACGTATGCCGAAAAACCGACTTCGCCGAAGAGGTCGATGTCCAAACCGAAGACGGTCGATCCGCTTTCCTTCGAGTCTCGATCCGATCGTTCCGACGGACGTCGGGAGCGCGCGACGCAAATGAAGGATTTGTTGGATCGTATCGATCGTGTTGCGATCCATTTTGGAGTGGACAAGAGACGCTCTCCCTTCGATTTTAACAAGGCGTTGTCCGCGGTGTTCGGAACGCCGGAACTGGACAAACGGCAGATCGCGTCATACGCGAAGTACCTGTACGACACCATGCGCATGACGAACGGCGACGTGCGCGCGGCGCTGGTGCATGTTCCTTGCGAGGAGCTCGTCATTAAGATCGACAAGCTGTTGGATGTCGCGCGTCATTTCAACAAGAAAGAGCCCGTGCGTGTGGGAGGTGCGGACACCGACGAAGGGCGCGCGTTTTACAACGATTGGATGCAAGAGCTCCAAGATCCCAACTTCGAATTCGAAGAAGAGGAAAATGAGGAAGACGAGGAGAACGAGGAGAACGCCGAGAACAGCGACACCGACTACGATGTGGACAACGAGGCCGACGACGGGGAGGACACCGAAGAGGAGCCTGACGAGCCGGAAGACGCCCCGTTCACACGAACCACCTTCGGTCGTCGTCGACGAGGTGTGCGTGAAGAGGCGTTCTTGGAAATGATCGACGTTCCGAGCAGTTCGTCCTTCAAAACGAATTTGCTCGCCATTCTTGCGCTGGTGTGCGCGATCGTTGTCGCACACATCAGCTACGCGCTGGGTTCGGACGTGTATCAGATGTTCGTCGGTTCGCGTGCGAACGAATTCAAACAAATCCAATCAGGAGACGTGAACACCTACGGAAATCTGCAAAACTTCCTCGCGAAGAGCAGCGAGCGCTTGGCCGGCACCATCCTACTACCGGAGGAGTACTTGGAGAACATGACGGACGTGCGTCTTCGTGTGATGCCGCTGGTCGGGGGCGACGAGTTCTCTCAGATTCGGTCCATGGTCGTCAACTACACTAGAGACATCGCCACCGTTCCTCCGAAATGCGTCATCACCGGACGAGGAAAGAAGGTGCTCTTCGACAGAAACGTTCGCGCACTCATCAACGAGTACAATCTGCTCGACTACTACATCGAGTTCGTGCATCGTATCCTCGAGAACGCGAGCGACGAAACGACCCCTTCGCTCGGTACGGACACGGTGGAGACCTTGAACAAGCACCTCGGCGACGATCTCCGCAACCGTATGATCGAGTTCTTCAACACGGGCAAGCAGATCACGAACATCGCGGATTTGATGTCGGAGCAAACCCTACCCTATCTGCTCAAGAGCTTCTTGGATTTGGTGCGCGACGACGCGGAGAAGGTGCAGCTTCTGTTCGACGCGGTGACGCGTCAGTACCAAGACGACGCCAAATTCGTTCGCAACATGCATCGTCTGCACACCGCGATCATCTCCGCGCGATTCGCCTCGCCCGAAACGCTCGACCTTCGTGACGACAAATGCGAACTGCTCTCAGAGTCCTACAGCGACACGCTCGCGCGATGGAGCGGGACGTATCCGGATCGCAAAACGTCCACTGAGGTATCGGTCCATCTGCGATCCTACACCTGGCATTTGCTCTTCGACATCGTGCACAACTTCGAGAGTCTGGGAGAGCGTACCGTTCACGTGTACGACAACTACGTCCCGCTGATGAAGGAGATCATCATGTTACGTCGCGAGGTGAGCCAACCGGAGTGGGCGCTGTTTCCGAAAGCGGACAAATACTACGAGATCATGGTGAAGCTAGAGGAGCTTCCGCAGATTCACCCCTTCGTGGAAATCATCCAAATCATGGACGGCTACCTTCCGATCGACGACAAAAAGGACCTGCGAACGAGTTTGGAGCGCGTGTATAACGTGATGAAGAACAGCAACACCAACTTCGTCAAAACCATCGACGAGTACGAGCGTTCGTTGGAGCACGCCGCCTACATCAACACCTTGTCCGTGTTCGGAGGATACGCGCGGTTCGCGAACACCACCCTGAGCAAACTGTACGTCAGGAGGCCTAGCTCGCAGATCGAGCTAAGCCTCGGAAAGGAGAAGATCAAGGTGGACTCCATGACCATGTACGACAACCTGCAAGACGTGGTGATGGACATCATCGACAACATCGACCGCGTGTCCTATCGTTTCGAAGACAAGGATATGCTTCGAGCCGCGCTGAGCAGTAGCGCCATGCGCGTGATCGGTGACGTGTGGCACATGACCGGCATGGACCGGTTCTTCCCGTCGATCGCGCAGTACACACCGACCACCGGTCTTCTGGCCGAGCACCTCAACGGAATCTTCTCCGAGGTCGACAATCGATTCGCGATGATCCTGCGTTCGAGTATGAATCTGCTCCATTCGGAGTTGACGATCATTCGCACTCGAGAGCGCGACAATATCGGTTACGTACGCACGACGAAGTACGTGATGAGCTTCCTGAAGGACTACGTCTCCAACAACACGATCACCGACAGCGCGATCATGCTCGGCTCGGATCTGTTGGAGAGCATGCTGGATCTGTTCGTCAAACGCATCAAAAAAGAGCTCGCGATCCTCACCATCGGTGCGCAGGTGCAATTCTTGGTGGAGAAGGGCATCGAACTGGACGAAGCGCAAACCGCGCTCGTGGCCTCGATCTCGTTGGACGACGTCGATCCCGAACTGTTCCGCAACCCCACGAAAGGAAAGATGAGCTCCTACATCGGTCCGATCATCTCGCGTCTTACAGGGCTCGCGATCTTCCTGCAAGGAAAAGCATGAAACGATTTTGTACATATAATTTAAAAACACGCTTCTTCCCTTCGATGGATTATTTGTTCAGCACGAACGAAATGACGCTCTCCACTCCGCTCCACGACAACGCGTTGGATTTTTTGTTCCCACCCGACGTCGAGGGACACTCCGAGGTAGTCGCTCAGCAAGACGGCGGAGAGACCATCGACGAGGATGTGGTCGACGAGTTTTTACGCCTATCGTTGCAACACCATCGCCCCACCGTGAATCGTTTGGCTCGGAGCAACGAAGTGGACGAGCGCCTCATGCTCAAGCTGTTTCGATCGTTTTTGTCCACCGTGAACAACTCCAAGGTGAAACGGAAACTGCTGCGCGCGTCCTCTAACTTTGAAAAACGTCGTATGCTACGAAGTACGGCACCGCTGCGAATCTAGGGTCGTTCGTCCACATGATCGTACCGAGCGACATGGTGGTGTCCCACAGAAACGCGAAAGCGAAATCCACCGCACGACCACCCAACAACAGAAGAAACACCAGGGTAGACACGCAGGCGTCCATGACGTAGCGTTTCGAGTTGCTTTTGTGCTTCCGATAAAATCGATATCGAAGCAGTTTGAGAACGCCCAAGGGTATCACTCGCGTTTGAACGTACGCGTTGTTTCCCGACGAAGACCCGCCCTGTTGCGATAACGATTCGTTCGAATTCGAGAAGAGCACCCGGTCTTGCAACTCTCGAACCGCCACACGAAGATTCGAGTCGAACGTAGGTTGATACCATCCCGCTTCGGTCGTCGGAGTGTCTTGTATCGCGAGGCGGGCGATCGGTGCCAAATTGTCGGCTTGCGAAGAGCGTGGACGATCGACCCGTATCTTCTTACTCGCGAGATCCAAATACGCGACGAACACCACGATCCTGTTCGGATCCTCGTCCGTGGGAAACTCCTCGAGACGGAACGCCCCCTTTTCGAAAGCGTCAGCGTATCGCTCTCGTATCCGTCGGAGATGCTTGGCCACACCGAGGTCTTCGGAGGGAGCCTCGTCGTTTGTGTTCGTGGGGGGTATCTCGAACTCGCGCATCACCTTCTCCACCGCAGCGTCGACCGAGGCGAACGCGGATGCGGAAAACACGCGCGGAATCTCGAAAGAGACGCGTTTTTTGGGACCTGTCGTGGTCTTCGGTGTCTCCGTTTCAGAAACGATGTATTTCTCGTAGTTTTCGTGCATCTCTTTCAGATTGTTGTCGATCAGATTCATTTGTTTGATTACGGTTCCACGTTCGGTGTTCAGTTGATGATTCTTCTTGCGAAGTTGACTCTCCTCCTCGTCGATCCGTTGGAGTGTGTTCCTCGCGGCGTTGATCGAGAACGAAGTAGGTCTCGAAGTTTCTTGAACGCGATGCAGCTCTCGTTGCAGCTCTCGTTGCTTTTTCTCGAACTCGTCGATGGCTTGGTCCGTGGTGGTGGTGTTTTCCAAGACGGCTTCGAACTCCGGTAGCAGCTGCTTGGGGAGGGACCCACTCTCGCGAAGGGTGTCGGTGTACTGTTTCGCGGCGCTGATCTGGTTCTGCAATCGCTGCACCTCGGTGGTGTATTTGTTCCACTCCGACTCCATGCTTTGCACCGCTCGCTTGCGCTGCGCGCTCTGTTTCAGCAGCAGCTTGTTTTGATTCAACATGTCTTCGTACTCCTGTTGTAGCAGGATGCTGTCGTTGCGTTGTTGCAGCAGTTGCATCTCCACCTTGCGGAAGTCCTCCGTGTACATCGACCTCAAACGATCGCGTTGCGAAGAGTCGAGGGTCTTGTCGTTCTGCAGGCGTCGCGTACTGTCCAAGCGGGACAGCGTGCGTTGTTGGTCCGAGACCGCGTCGGTCAGTTCGGCCTTGATCTCCTTCATCCGTTTGACTCGATTTTTGTTTTCGAGTTTGCCCTCTCGAATGGCGTCCTCGAGGTCTTGCATCGTGTTCGAGGAGGAGGACGACAACGAGTGAGAAACGATCGCGCGAATCGCGCAGTCGAACACCTCGTGGATCCTCTCCTCGTCGAGATCCTCGATCTCTTGGTTGTTAAGACAGTGTTCGTACGGAATATCTCGAGCTCGCATGGTGTCGATCATGTTCGAGATAGCCGTGTGGGTGTACCCTCGAAGCGTCTCGTAGTGCGAAGCGACGTCCACGAAGTCTTGGAGGGTGTCGTTGTTCGCTTTGGAGGCGAAGTCGGGTATGATCGGGAAAAGCGGGGTCAAATGGATCTCGATGTCTTCCGAAAGTTTCGCGTAAAAAAACAGTTCCGACACAACGGTATTGTCGAAAGCCTCTACCGCGTGCTCCACACGACCTCGCAGCTCGTCGTGCGAGTCCACGTTGTAGTTCGTGTCGCGTACGCGCAGCAACTCCTCTCGAAGCTCGTTCATGGTGATGTTGTTTTGCTCGATCTCCGTTTCGACAATGCGATACAAATTCTCCGGATACGACGCAATGGTGTCGAAGTGTTGTTTACGATTCTCCTCCGAAACGTGTTGTACGATCGCATCGCGCAACGTCTTGGGATCGAACGACGGAATCAGCCGAGGCGCGTTGATGATCCGTGTTTCGATCATTTCGATCAGCTGATTGATGGCGTTCGAGCGCGTGGTTTGGAGCAACAACCGATCCTGTTCCAACTTACGAGCGTCCTCCTGCAAGTGGACGCAGATCTCCTTTCCCGATTGCATCGACAACAGCTTCTTCTCGTTCGCGTCCGCGGTTTGTGTGAGCCCGTCGATCTCCTCTCGTAGCTCTCCGATACGTTCGCGATACTTGCGATTGATTTCGTCGAAGGCCTCTCGAGGGATGCTGTCGTCTTCCGCGGAGGTCGGGACCGTTTCGGGCGCCGAGACTTCGAGGTCCTTGGGTGTCGGGAACAGTTTCTCTTGTCGGAGCATGTACGCTCCCCCACTCACCGCGAACAGACTCATGAGGATGAGCACGAAGATAAACAGGGCGTTCATTAGCTGATTACTATGAGTCAACAAAAAAAACCACCTCATATCTCGTCATGATTAGCACTTGTCGACGGGATAATGATTTACAAAACCGGTTACGATGTATCGTACACCCGAGTGGATGGGCATCCCCTGATGGAGATTCTGTCCACAAAACACCATCGCGTGTCCCACGGCGGGTTTCACCACTCGTTTGTTGATACGTGTGCCACCGCCTTCGAAATCGTCGTTCAGCACGAGGATAAACGAGAACAAGGATCCGTCGCGATGCGTCGCGAGCTGCTGCTGACGATCGTGTGTGTATCGTACCACGAACAGATCGTGGACGTACAGCGAGTCCATCGGGAAGTGAAACAGCTCCTCAATTTTGGGGAACACCTTGAGGTACACCGCGTTCATGACGCGCGCGTACGAAAACGTCAGCTCGGAAAGAGGAATGTCCGTGGTTGGGTACTGCTCGTGTCGCTTGGTGGTCCACCCGTGTTTCTGCGCGTACTGCTCGGCTTCAAAGACGATCTGATTGCACGCATGCGCGTCGAACAGATAGATGCTCTCCACCAGCTTGTACATGAACTTCACCGTGTACTCCACGAGCTGTACGTACTTGTCCTCACGGTGTTCCGCGTCGCGCGCAAAATCGGTGAGATAATACAGACTGTGTCGGTCTTTGATTCGTAACGTGGAAGATTTCGTGAACAGCCAAGCGGTCGCGCACGTCACGATACCGACACACGCCCACACGCTCGCATCGTTACATTTCCACATGCTTTTGAGAATTTACAAATGTAATTTATTTCGATTTCTTACATTCCTGCAAGCGCGTGTGTTGGTACAATTTGCCCGTTTCGGCGTGCTCCTTCTCGCAACGTTTCAGTTGACGTTTGGTCGTGTTTTCGCATTGCGTCACTTTTTTTCTTTGATCGCGCAAAGTCTTACGCGCTTGCTGCATTTCCTTTCGCACGGCGGTCCCTTCGGTCTTGAGATCCTTGAGGACGGCGCGTTTCTCCTTAGACTCGTCGGATCGTGGGACTGCCTTGGACAGGTCGTACTCCGCGCGCGCTACCTTTTCGGCGTGCGTCGCACTCGCGCGTTCGCGTTCTTCGACCTGTGTTTGCATCCGAGACAAAAGATGCTCCTCGTCGTTGCACTGCGAACGAGCGGCCATTCGACAGGTTTCCAACGGAACGTCCGACTGTTTGGACAGCGTCGAGGCCACGGTGTGGAACACCGGCTGCGCGAATCGTCGAGGATCGAACCGACGGTTCAGATAACTGATCAGCCCCTTCGTCTTCTCTTGGAATCGGTTGCTACCCTTCTCGGTGAATCGATTGTCCTTCAAATACTGCTTGTGGAACTCGGTGTAGTCGACCGGGAACGCTTGGTCCGAGGGCATGATGAGATTCATCAACTGAACGAACTCCATCGGATCGTCCGCGACCGGGGTGCCGGTCATCAGGACGAGCTTGCACGACGGCGAAGCCGCTACCGCGCGCTCCACCGCGCTCATGTTTGGTTTCTCCAGCCCGACCAAGTCTTTCCCGTACAGCTTGTGGGCTTCGTCGATGATCACCAAGCAGTTGTTCAGGATGCGCTCTTTCCCGTTT
>Ga0255784_10002691_pt1 | contig 13831 bp, 10 predicted proteins | sample 101ome_14_FD_179982 | JGI IMG/M metagenome (GOLD analysis project Ga0255784, IMG submission 179982) | Coastal salt marsh microbial communities from the Groves Creek Marsh, Skidaway Island, Georgia - 101403AT metaG (version 2) | ecosystem: Environmental > Aquatic > Marine > Intertidal zone >...
CTGTTGGATACAAAGTCACCAAGGTAAACCTCTTCGCCTAAACCCCGCGGGTAATAGTGTTCAGTACGGCAGTAGTAATACCAATCTAAGTGACGACAGAATCAAAGATAATGAGGTGTATATTGAAAACGCCACTGATACGTTACTTAAACTGAAACCACAGATTTACGATAAAAAGCTCATATGGAATATTTCTAAACTTGGTGAAAGTTCAAACGTGAACGTTGTTAGAGAAAGTGGTCTTATTACACAAGATGTGTGGTATGATGCCCCAGAATTGAGACATCTTGTTCATTTGGGAGAAGACGCTGAACCCGGTGAAGACAAACCTGTTACAGATAATGACCCGACAATAGATCCAGATTATACATCTTGGGGCGATAACGTCTCTCTACTGGACTATACAGGTCTTATACCGTATCTCATCAAGTCAAATCAAGAGCTTTATACTGAAATCCAAACACTCAAATCTCGTATCGCATCTCTCGAAAACCCCTAATTACTTTTTCCTCCCCTTATAGTAGAAATGTCTATAAACTCAAACAACAATGTATTGGATATTATAAATGGTGTACTGAGAGTATCCAGTATAGACATTAAACAAGCCGGTGGTTTTACGACCACCCTAAACACCGTCGCCAGAAATGACGTGCTTCTCTACGATGACCAGGATGCAAACACAACATTCATCCCCCAGCAAGGAAGTTTATATCGCTCGGCCACTGGTGTGACCCGAGACACGACAGCTATCGACCTCAACGATGGTTGGGTCTATTGGCCACTCCAGCTCCCAAATTCGTGGCATACGGAGTTTGATATGCACGTCACGACGACGGGTGGTGTGCTCACGTACAGTCTCTTCAATACAACTGAACCCAATCACACGGATTACACGGCGAACGACGGTGGGTACAAGATCGTGTTCGATAACACCCAGAACCAAATAGATATTCGTTGGCAGGGTTCTGTCCACGCCACGACTTCGGCGAACATCCGTTCCGCAGATTGGCAACACGTCAATATCAATTATTTCCAGGGTTCGGTGTCCATTAGTTTGGCGGGTAAAGTCGTCTTGACCCACAAATTCGCCGAAAACTACCAAGAATTTGATTCCAGATACATTGGGTTTTCCGCCACCGCAGGGGCGTCCCACAAGATTCGGCACCTCATCGTACACAACGGTGACAAATGGCTCTACACGAAGACCTCTAATGCGTCTGATATATCGTACGTGTCGGGGAACGTGGGTATAGGTTCTCTTTCACCCACAGAACTCCTCGATGTACACGGAAACGTCCATATCGCCAAGGATCTCACCGTCGACGGGAATCTCACAGTTTCCGGGATGACGACGTTCATTGATACACAGAACATAGCCGTTGAGGATCCGATCCTAGAACTCGCCAAGGGTAACCCGAGTGATACAACGGATTCCGGTCTTATAGTGACTCGCCCAACAGCAAATGTTGCCGTGGCTTATCGGGGTGATGAAGAAGAATTGGCTTTGGCCTACACACAAAGCGGGGCTTCGGAGACCGATGTGGTTCCACTCGCGGATGGGGGTCTCGATGTTCGGGTCTACGGCAACGTGTTTGCAAACAACTTGACGACGACGGCGAACGTTGAAGCGACGTACCTGAAAGGGGACGGTTCGGAACTCACGGGTATTACTCTTGAAAGCGTCGTTGATTATGGAAATGTGACATCGAACACCATTCAACTCACAAATGCGGATGTCGGTCTCAAGGCTACGGGAAACGTAGAAGCCAACTATTTCGTGGGGGATGGCTCCAAACTAACCGGTCTAGTGACCGATTTACAATCTGTGACCGATAACGGTAACGTCACATCAAATACAGTACAATTTACAAATGCGACGACAGCATTCTACGCCGTGTCAAACGTGGGCATAGGAACATCTACACCTTCGGCGAATCTCCAGGTGGTTGGATACCAATACGTCAACGATCCACCCTCAGAATCTGCATCTTTTGACCACTCCGATGCACCCCTCACTTTGACGCACTCAACGCCGACGTCTACGACCGCCATTGACGATCCCAAGGCTGTGCTTCACCTTACAAGAGATGGCACACAGGGTACAAACTATGGTTCAAAGGCTTCATTCAAGATGTCTCGCTACGAGAATAGCGGGACTTCATCGCGATCACGCCTCGATGTGACACTCACAGATGGAACATACACAGAATCCAACGTAATGTCACTTAGGGGTGACGGTAAGGTTGGTGTGGGTACGACAAACCCCGGGTACACTTTGGATGTTGCGGGTGACATTAACCTTTCCGGATCATTCTACCAAGGAGGGGCTCCATTTGTGAGCTCCGAGTGGACCACTGGTACAGATTCTCTCTATTACCGATCCAATGTGGAAGTTGGTACGGGCAACCTATTTGTGGATACGACAACCAGTAATGTGGGTATAGGTACAACAACACCGGCTTATGAGTTAGATGTGGTGGGGAATGTGAATTTTACGGGTGATCTTTATCAAGGAGGGGCTCCATTTGTGAGTTCTCTTTGGACAGACGGACCGGATTCTCTCTATTACCGATCCAATGTGGAAGTGGGTACGGGCAACCTCTTCGTGGATACGACGACCAGTAATGTGGGTATAGGTACAACAACACCGGCCTATACGTTGGATGTTGCGGGCACTGCAAATGCATATACTGTCAAAGCAAACACGTTACACCTCGATAATTTTTTGGTATCGACAACATATGGCCTAGACCACGTGACAAATGAAAATAATTCAACTGGGGACACTATCATCTCTACAAATGGGGTGACAGGTTTCCAAGCTTCATCGAACATTGTGGTGGGTGGCGACATTCATTTAACTGGTAATATTTACCAAAATGGAACGATTTTTACTGGTGGGAGTGGTGGCATTGACACTACCCAAACCCTGGCTTTGTCCAATGTGACGACAGGTTTGACTGTTTCTTCGAATGCAGTCGTCACAGGTAACGTGACAGCGGGTTCGTTCATCGGGGACGGTTCACAACTCACAGGTGTGGGTATTGACACTACCCAAACCCTGGCTTTGTCCAATGTGACGACAGGTTTGACTGTTTCTTCGAATGCAGTCGTCACAGGTAACGTGACAGCGGGTTCGTTCATCGGTGATGGCTCCCAACTCACAGGTGTTGGCATTGACACTACCCAAACCCTGGACTTGTCCAATGTGACGACGGGTTTGACTGTAGTCTCCAATGTTGGCATTGGGACGACAACTCCGCGTTCTGCTCTAGACATAAACTCCACTGGAGCGATGATCATACCTAATGGCACACATGATCAACGACCTTCTACTGGATATACTGGTATGATAAGGTATAATACATCGAGATCAAAAATAGAATTTTATAACGGTTCAGATTGGATAGAAGTCAATACCGGTGCAGTTGTTTTTGGAGGTTTGGCGCAAGGTGGCACCGAAACAATTAGCGGCGCTTATAAATTACACACATTTACAACTTCTGATAATTTCATAGTTTATGATTCTGGTACTATAGAATACTTAATAGTTGCGGGTGGTGGGGGTGGCGGGGCGAGACATGGTGGAGGAGGTGGAGCTGGTGGTATGATCACCGGATCTATGAGTATAACACCCGGTACATATAGTATTAGTGTAGGTGCAGGAGGCGACGGAACACCTACAGGTGGTACTACCAGAGGTTCAGCGGGTACAGACACAACTGGGTTGGGGTACACGGCTGTAGGTGGTGGTGGGGGTGGAGGAAGAACACAAGGATCCGGGGGGTCGGGCGGTTCCGGTGGTGGCGGAAATACAGGCGGTTCGGGAAATCAGTCCGGTGGAACGGGTACGGCTGGACAGGGTAACAATGGCGGTACTAGTGCACAGTCTCATGCGAGCGATTACTGTGGTGGTGGCGGTGGTGGTGCCGGTTCTGCGGGGGGTACCGCAACACAGACTGTACCAGGTGACGGTGGGGATGGTTTACAGAGTAGTTTATCTGGCACAGCATTGTACTACGCCGGTGGCGGAGGGGGTGCCGGATATCAAGTAACGACAAATTATGGTGCCGGTGGTTCCAATGTAGGCGGTGATGGGGGTGTTGCAGCTAATTACCCAGAAAGTGGTTACGATGGTGCACCCAATACAGGCAGTGGTGGCGGTGGCGGCACAGATGGGGCAGGGGGTGGAGCGGGCGCTGATGGTGTAGTTATAATAAGATATTTGATATAATTATATAGATGCCATACTTTGCAGAACTAAATACAAAAACAAATGAAGTTTTACGTGTTATCGTAGCTAAAAGTAAATTTTGGTGTGAATATGAGCTAGATGGTACGTGGGTAAAAACGCATCGTAATACAGATGGAAAAAACTTTGCGGGCGTTGGTTGTATTTACCATCCAGATAAAGAGAACTTCTCAACACCTCAACCATATCCATCATGGGTTCTTGATGACAATTGTATTTGGCAACCACCTATAGCTATACCGGATAATACAAACACAAATTACATATGGAATGAAGAAACACAATCATGGGACGATGACGACCTCCTCGTTTAATAAGTATGGTAAAGATATTTCTTTTTTTGAACGTTCTTGACCTTGATATAGATATTGACTATTTGGATCATCGAGGGATTTTTTAAATACAACTGCCCTATCGTTGTAGTATTTTCCATGTTTGTCTCGGTAAATGTATTCGTATCGAGTGCATCGACCACCTTCGTCAAAATCATTTTCAGTGATGACTGATATTGGCTTTTTATCCACCAGATCACTCATCATTCTAATTATAGTTTTAATTAGCATCGGTTTATTACCTACACTCTCGTGTGTTTTCTTTATAGTTTCAAGCATTATATCACCAAGCTCGCTTTTATCAAAGCCAATGAATTTAAGTTCGCTTTTGGAGTAGTCTAAAACGCTTTCAATCCAAGACATGTGTTAAATTCTATTAATCTTTTTAACTTTTATAATTCTCTCTTGTTATATTAAATGTCCATTACTACATCGAGTGCATTTATAAATTTTACGAATGGAACTCCCAGGGCTGATAAGATCATCGCAACTTCAAATATAGGTATAGGAACCAATGCACCAGCCTATGAGTTAGATGTTGTTGGAAATGCCAATGTATATAGTATCAATACAAATTCACTTTATTTAGAAGATTTCATTATCTCAAGTTCACATGGCTTAGACCACGTGACAAATGAAAATAATTCAACTGGTGACACTATTATATCTACGAATGCGACGACGGGGTTCCAAGCGTCCTCGAACATTGTAGTGGGTGGAGACATTAACTTAACTGGTAATATTTACCAAAATGGAACGATTTTTACTGGTGGGAGTGGTGGCATTGACACTACCCAAACCCTGGCTTTGTCCAATGTGACGACAGGTTTGACTGTTTCTTCGAATGCAGTCGTCACCGGTAATGTCACTGCAGACTCGTTTATTGGAGATGGTTCTCAACTCACAGGTGTGGGTATTGATACCACCCAAACCCTGACCTTGTCCAATGTGACGACGGGGTTACAAGCGTCCTCGAACATTGTAGTGGGTGGAGACATTAACTTAACTGGTAATATTTACCAAAATGGAACGATTTTTACTGGTGGAGGTTCTTCTTTGTGGTCTGAATCTGGTTCGGATATTTACTATAATTCGGGGAATGTTGGTATATCAAATGCAGCACCTGCACACACCCTCTCAATTGGTTCCAACTTGTATGTAGACGACGTGGGTTCTAATGTACTCGTGGTTGGTGGAAATGTTTCTGTGTCTAACGTGATAACTGCCCAACGTCTCAAACTCAATAACGTTTCGGTACTCACGAACCAAGACTTTCAACAGATCACAAATGTTGGGAACGTTACGACCAATACAGTGGAGTTTACGAATCCGACGACAAGTTTGGTGGCGGCGGGGAATGTTGAGGTGGGTGGTAATTTTTATGCACCCGGGGTACCAGTTCAAGTCGTGGCTGATATAGTAAATGGAACTTACACTTACAGTACAAGTACAACGGGGTATTACATACCACCACTCGATATAAATATTACACCTAAATTCTCTAATTCAAAGATCATTTTACACTGGACAATTAACTGCGAAGCGGATCATAACACGGTTTTTAGAATTTATAGGAGTGGAACCTTAATTGGTTATAATAATACCAGCAGTACTGATATATGGAGCGGCGTTGCAACACCTGGTTATGACCAGAACCAGTCTAGTACTCCACAAAATATAGTATTAAGTTGGGTAGATACTCCTGGTACTACATCGGCATTGAATTATCAAATATTCATACAAGCGACGTGGACGGGTGGGAGCATCCCATTTTATCTAAATAGAACGTACAATAATGCTGGTGATTATAATGAATTAACAGTTTCTTATAAGAGTGCTATGGAAGTCGCAGTATAATAATATTATCTCATATCAAATGGATATACCTCTCGTTCTATCAAAATATTATAATGGTCAAACGTGGTCTCTTGTTGGTGAAAAGTATGAAGGTTTAACTTGGTCGGATGAAAACACCATCTCTAAACCCAGCCTTGATGATCTCATAATTAAATATAACGAAATCACAACAGCTCGACCACTTAATAAACTCCGCAAAACCAGAAACAAACTCCTTGATCAAACGGATAAATACATTGTTGCCGATTACCCCCACGCCACCGATGAGGCTAAACAAGCCTGGATCGACTACCGCCAAACCCTTCGAGATCTCCCCGCTAATACGACGGATCCGGAAAATCCAATATGGCCCACCCCTCCCGAGTAAACTAAAATCATTCTAAAAATAACCTCATTAAATAGTAGATGTCCTCTTCTACAGGAACAGTAGTATTTGATGACGCAAAATTACAGGCAGTTGATGTGGTCGCAACGGGGAACGTTGGTATCGGGACGACGGAGCCACGAGCATCCCTTGACATTAATAGCAACGGGGCGATGATTGTCCCAGTTGGTACAACGGCACAACAGCCAGCTGGTATCGCGGGTATGATAAGGTTTAACACGACTTTGAGTAAATTACAAGTGTATGATGGGACAAATTGGTTGACTATCGGGGCTGCGAGTGCAGTAGGTGGTGCAGTGACATACGCCGATGGATATACCATTCACACGTTCACGAGTAGTGGTGACTTCATGATGTATTCTGCGGGTAATGTTGAGTATCTCATCGTCGCTGGTGGCGGGGGTGGTGGTCTTGGTAGTGGTGGTGCAGGGGGTGGTGCTGGTGGTATGCTGACTGGTACTATGTCACTAGCAGTGGGTACATATACTATCGAGGTTGGTGCAGGGGGTGCTGAGAATACAAAGGGTAATGATTCCTCTTTTAATTCTCAGATAGCTGAAGGTGGTGGATATGGTGCATATCAAAATCAAAGCCCCGATACCGGCGGTAATGGTGGCTCGGGTGGCGGTGGTGCAGGTAGTGGTGGTAGTGGCACTTATAGTACAGGTGGTAGTGGAACAAGTGGACAAGGAAATGATGGTGGGAGAGGTTATAAATATGATTATAGAGATGGTGGTGGTGGTGGTGGTGGTGCGGGTGCTGCAGGTGGAGATGGATCGGCGGTCACGGAAGGTTTAGGTGGTAATGGGGGTAATGGTATACAAAGTAGCATAAACGGAACGGCTACTTATTATGCAGGTGGTGGTGGTGGTGCGAGTTATAGAAACCCGACATTATCAAGTGGTGGTAATGGTGGTGGTGGTGCCGGCGGCAGAGGATATTATAGTTCAGCTGATCCACGTCTTAATGGCACCCCCGGAAGTGCAAACACGGGCGGGGGTGGAGGTGGTGGTAGGTATGGTGCCGCTGGTGGCTCTGGAATTGTCATAATAAGATATCTCACATAAGTATAGAATATGCCTCACTTTGCAGAAATAGATCCAGGTACAAACACAGTTATACGTGTTATTAGAGCTGAGCGTAAAATATGGTGTGAATATAATTTAGGAGGTGAGTGGGTGAGGACATATTACGCAACACCGGGCAAAAACTATGCAGGTAAAGGGTACATCTACCACTCAGATAAAGACAACTTTTCCACACCCCAACCACACCCTTCGTGGACCCTTGATGACCAGTGTCATTGGCAACCCCCGGTAGCCCAGCCAGATGACGGCAATTATTACACATGGGACGAAGAATCACAAAGTTGGATTTCTTCGGAGAGTACGTAAGGTAAACTAATTTCTCTCTTAGACCGATTCTGACCTTGATACAGGTATTGAGTATTTGGATCATCGAGGGATTTTTTAAATACAACTGCCCTATCGTTGTAGTATTTTCCGTGTTTGTCCCGGTAAATGTATTCGCATCGAGTGCATCGACCACCTTCGTCAAAATCATTTTCAGTGATGACTGATATCGGCTTTTTATCCACCAGATCACTCATCATTCTAATTATAGTTTTAATTAGCATCGGTTTATTACCTACACTCTCATGTGTTTCTTTATAGTTTCAAGCATTATATCACCAAGTTCGCTTTTATCAAAGCCAATGAGTTTAAATTCGCTTTTAGAGTAGTCTAAAACGCTTTCAATCCAAGACATATGTTAAATTCTATTAATCTTTTTAACTTTTATAATTCTCTCTTATTATATTAAATGCCCATTGGTACACCCACTGGATTTGTAAATTTTACAAATGGAACTCCCAGGGCCGATAAGATCATCGCAACTTCAAATATAGGTGTAGGGACCAATACACCATCCTATACATTAGATGTTGCGGGTGACATAAACTTTAGCGGGTCACTCTATGAAAATGGGGTAGCTTTCTCTGGTGGAGGTATAGACACTACACAAACCCTGGCGCTGACTAATGAGACTACGGGTTTGACTGTTTCTTCGAACGCTGTTGTTTCCGGAAATGTGACTGCAGAATCATTTATTGGTAATACACTCACACTAAACACGGTAACGATCACTACAACACTAGGATTGGATGAAGTCCTTAATGTGAGTAACACTACCACGAACACAATTAGGATCACGAATACAACGGACACCGCCCTTGACGTCACTGGGGGTGCGAGTATTCAGTCTAACCTCAAGGTTGGCACGGCCAATCTGTTTGTGGATACGACGACGGGGAATGTTGGGGTGGGTGTGTCTCAACCGACGTCCAGGTTCGAGGTCGCCGGGAACGAGACTTTGCAGGAGTATCCACCGAAGGCGATGACCGCCAATGAAACATATATCCCTGGTCACGGAGTGTTTCGGGCGAGTGCGAGTAGTTTGAGAAATGGACATCAAATATGGCACGCGTTTGAAAAGACGATCACATATAAGTGGCCATCAGATGCAGGTGGTGGTGACACATTTGGTGGCACAGATACTGCTTATAACGGGACAAATAGACTCTCTTCTTCGACGGAACTTGGTGCGTGGTTGAAACTGTCTTTACCTTATAAAATATGTCTAAAATCATTCAGTATATACACGAGTCCAACCAGCGAACAACCAGAAGATTTTATTGTGTATGGGTCAACAGATGATAATGTATGGGAGTATGTATTCAGCGAAACAGGTGCACCACAGAACTCAGATTATGTAACCTACAGTGTGAACTCCACTTCCTACTATAAATACTTTGCTATTGTCATTACGCGGACTATATCTTCTACTACAATCGGTACTATAAATGAGTGGAAACTCTTCGGCACCCCCGCCCCCTCAAGTTTGGAGGACGGACACCTGACCCTCGGTAAGGCCCTCACACTCCCGAGGGTCTCCGCACACCCCGCCGGGGCGGAGACACCACGGGCGGAATCCCTCGTGGTCCACTACGATACCACGGTGGATTCGGTGGTCTCGGGGACGACGGCGGTGGACATTTCGGGTGAGGGGAATAATGGGACGTTACGTGGAAATACGTTTTATTCATCTTCAATGAGAAGTTTCGACTTTGACGGACTTGGTGCTGATTATATTCTAAGCAGTTCTCCGTCAGGACTGCCAACGGGAGATGCAATTTATAGCATATCTGGGTGGGTTAAAGTTCCATCTTCTATAACCACAGCCTGTAATTTGTTATCATATGGGAGTTCATGGGGGTGCTCCACAATCGCATCTTTGTTTATTAGAACGGACTACAAATTAGCCGCGGGTATAGGTTGCGATTACGTATATTCTACAAACGCGGTCATTACCTCAGATACTTGGCATCATGTCGCAATTGTGAAGAAATCAACCGGTGTAATTGATACGTCGAAGTTTGATTTGTATGTGGACGGTGTCGCGATTACAAATAAGAGTGTTAATGGTGGGACGAGAACACTATCTATTGGAAGCACCACATCGTTAGCAGTTGGTGGTGGGTTTACTGGTGCAGCATCAGATTTGTTCAATGGTTCTATATCGAACCCCAAACTCTGGGACGTCGCCCTCACGACCGAAGAGGTCGCCATGGAGTACGCTCTCGGAAGAACCGGGAAGAGTATCAATCTCACCGATACGGCCCTTTGTTTGGGGGGCACGGTGCCGAGGGCACAGTTGGATGTGAGGGGGTCGGCACTGTTTGCGGGCAACGTCGGCTTCGGGAAGACGGATCCTGCGTCGCGCATGCACCTCAAACAAGCATCGGATCAATCGTACTTGAGTGCTACATTAGGTAGTTACCAAAACGGTCTTATATTTGAACGACATGGTACCACAAACCGATGGACGTTTGCTCATGATGATGCTGGAAGTATGTGCTTTTTTTATGATACGACACGAACGGGGTATTTATTAGCAGCTGGTTCTGATGGTAGGGTCAACTTCACCGGTCAACACAGAACGTTCATTAAGGATGTGCCGTTTATGGAAGCTGGTGACTTAGAAGGTCTCATCGTGTCGGCCGACAACAATAAATACATCAAAATGTCTGGCGGTATCGAGGCAGGCTCGAATGCCATCACGACGAATGAATCCCTACCGGTGGTCTCCTTGTCCACGATAGTCAATGACAAGAAATGTTTCGGAGTCATTTCGGCATCCGAAGACCCCGAAACTCGCCAAGAAGTACACGGTAATTTTGTATCTGATCAAGAAAAGGAACTCGGCGACACCCGTGTCTACATCAACTCCGTTGGCGAAGGTGCCATTTGGGTGGTGAACACGGCGGGTCCCCTCGAGTCGGGTGATTACATCACGACGTCCAACGTCGCTGGCTATGGTCAGAGACAGGACGACGACGTGCTTCACAACTACACCGTGGCGAAGATTACGATGGACTGTGACTTCGATCCGGTGACCCAACCCATCCAGGTTATAAAGAAAGATGAAGACGGGGTAAATGTCCTCGATGAACACGGTCAACTCCAATGGGAGGACCACCCCACCGAAACAGAGAAAGCGTACAAAATCAGATACTTGGACGCCACTGGTGTGCAGACAGACGAAGCCAATGCCTTGTACATCGCCGCCTTTGTGGGGTGCACGTATCATTGTGGCTAATTACTTTTTCCTCCCCCTATAGTAGAAATGGCGACCCATATTGTGGACTTCCCATCGGCGCACCTCCAGGCGTCTAAACTTACCGCACAAACCGTTACACAAACCGATGTCCCCGCCTTCCGTGTTCAATTGACCGACGGAACTGTCTCTGGTGTGGGCGACATCGACTACAACAATGTTTTGTACGATAATACAAATAGTTACAATACATCAACGGGGCGTTTTACCGCACCCGTCACGGGTCACTATTTTTTTAGTGCTCACGGTGTTTCCACAAACGATAGAACTGTCTATGACTTTGCAGTCAATGGTACGAGACAACAAATTAACTCTCTCGTGGATGCATCTACATCTGGTTATACACAGTGTAATATTTCTGCCATGCTTAAATTAACAGCGGGGCAATATGTCACGGTGTACCAAGTAGAGGGTTCTACGTTTGGCGAAAGTTCAACAGAAAATTATAACATATTTTCAGGTTTTTTCATAGGATAATAAAATGTAGTTTCATATAAATGGTGAACAGTAAGTTGAGACGCCACAAGGTAATGGAAAAGGTCATCAAAAAGTTGTTTGGAAATAACTTACCACCACGATTTAAGTTTAAAGATACTTACGCTTCAATCGAGGTTCCACATGCGTATCAACAACACATGCCAACACAACAACAGATCGAAGCTGAATTCGATGAAATGATTACAAAAGAAGACGAAGTACCCAAGAATTCATTTCTAGGCGACCTAGAAATTGGGACTGCGAATCTCTTTGTGGATACATCCACGTCGAATGTAGGTATAGGTACGTCTGAACCAGCACATACTTTAGATGTTGTAGGTGACATAAATATACCACTCGGTTCTGGGTACAAGATAGGTGGTAATGATGTACAATATTTGGCCTCTGTAAGTTCTGTATCTGTAAATACGGGAAATGAAGGGACGAGTGCATCCGTCGTACTTGGTGGAACGTCTGCTTCTTCTACGTTGACATTTACCATACCACGAGGTGACACTGGTGCAACGGGTCCACAAGGTCCCGCAGGTTTGGACGGCGCCGACGGTGCGACAGGTCCAACGGGTCCACAAGGTCCACAAGGTCCACAAGGTCCACAAGGTCCACAAGGTCCCGCAGGTTTGGACGGCGCCGACGGTGCGACAGGTCCACAAGGTCCACAAGGTAACACTGGTGCAACGGGTCCACAAGGTCCACAAGGTCCACAAGGTCCACAAGGTCCACAAGGTCCACAAGGCCCACAAGGTCCAGCTGGCGAATCGGGAACATCTGATTACACAGAAATCGATATAAACTCACCGGCTACGGTGAGTGGAACATGGTCAGTTACAAATAATGATTCCAATTGGGGAGACCCTAAATTTAACAATGTGTATGACAATCGCAGATACAATGACGCACCCGGGTATCTCGAGTACAATATTCCAACTGGTATGAAATCGGCGTATATCTCACACTTACAATGGAGTACAGGTGGGTACGTAGACGTGCACGGCGTTCAATCGGATGGCGGTCTCGTATTTTTGAGAAGAATTAACACTCGACAAGCTGTGGAAAACACAAATGAAGGTAACCCCGATCAACACGACGGTTCAACCATCACATTTATAGGGTCTGGGTTAAATACGTTTAGCAAAATCCGCCTGACAAATAAATTGGGTCGTTTCCACTTCACTGGTCTGGCGTTTACACCTAACGCAAATGAAGGTACCGAGGGAACGGGTATGGTACACTCTGCACAGATTTCCGATATGGGAAGTTTTGCTTTGAGTGCGACGACTGGGACGTTTTCTGGTGCAATTTACACGGATGGAAACCGGTCAGTCATTCGCGGTACCCATCCAACCCTTTATTTTAGGGATACAAATCAGATGTCGGCGATGATACACAACAATGGTAACCTATTGTATATTTTACGAGGTGGTACCGATACTGAAACATGGTCACAAGTCAATGGTCAGTGGCCATGGATTTTCAATCTCAGCAACAATGATTCCACGTGTGGTGGAACTTTATATGGGAAACACTACTTTGGCTCGAGTGGTATCAATGTATATGCTCATTCATCATCTGTACCGGGATATAATGGTGCTACCTGGTCTGATCACATTTACATGAGTAACTATTATAGACGATGGAGTATGGGTTGTGAATCGTCGGGGAGTTATGCCATGGGTTTTTTCAGATGGAGTGGCTCAAACGGTGGAGCAAGATATATAAATGGTTACATACATGGAAATTACTACAACAGGCACATGAACAATTTTACCGGGCAACATAGGACTTTTATAGAAAATATCTCTCACAAGTCTGCAATAAATTACGAAGGTTTAATTG
>Ga0255784_10002718_pt1 | contig 13764 bp, 9 predicted proteins | sample 101ome_14_FD_179982 | JGI IMG/M metagenome (GOLD analysis project Ga0255784, IMG submission 179982) | Coastal salt marsh microbial communities from the Groves Creek Marsh, Skidaway Island, Georgia - 101403AT metaG (version 2) | ecosystem: Environmental > Aquatic > Marine > Intertidal zone > Salt...
AATGATTATTGGAAATGGTTTTTTAATCAAGTTGAAAACGGCGGACCTCTACCGGATACTATCCCGACAATCACGGGTGCGATTCGAACGTCCGACAGCAAATGTATCTGCACACTTGAAAATTGCACGGACATTGTTAAAGAAGGTATTTTTACTACGTACAAGCGACTGAATAATAGCAATAATTTGCGAATCCAAAATTGCATTTATAACTGGTCGGAATGGTCCGAATGTGACGGCGAACGGCAAACACGAGAGACAAACGTACAAAGCGAAGCTACCTACGGTGGCATTCCGTGCCCTACGTCTCCAGAGTACAGATCGTGTGTATTAGACCCAGTTAATTGTGCCGGAATATGGGGTGCGTGGAGCGCATGCGACGGGGACTTTCAATATCGAAACTTAACCGTATCGCGGTACCCTGCACGTGGAGGGTTGCAATGTCCTATTTCACCCGCCGTCCGCCGGTGCTGTTCGGATTGCGTCGAATGCGTGGGTCCAGAACACGAAGTAAGCTTTACTGGTGCACCTGATCCGACTCGCTCAATGGACATCGTTCAATGTTTCGAATATTCGAGATCATTGAACACGTTGGATTTGACGTTTGAACATAAAGGAGACGTATACTGTGCACCAAATCCATACTATCCGGCATGGACCGAGATGTATTACAACGAAAGAACCGCAGATTCTTTGGCACAGTGCAAACAACGATGCGAAGACGATCCAAATTGTTTTGGCATATCGTTTATAAAATCGACCAGCGGACAATATGACGGTTCATCGTGTGTAATGTGCAATCAGCTTGTGAGCTACTCCTGGGTGAACAACGTCAATTATGACGGGTATGAAAAAGTAAGCAATTATCTTATTACAAACGACGCCGCACCGTCAGGCTGTACGACGATGAATAATTCCGGAGTGGTGCAATGGAATGCCGATGTGAATGACAATGACTGCAACGTGTCTACGTATGGATGCGTCTACAAAAACCGTCTTCCTATTGAAAACCAAGCAGGTGAGTGCATCTGTGGCGTTGGCGTGGCTATGCACGGGCGGTGCGTCGAAAATCACCTTCGACGACCACGACTGCTAGCGCGGCATCTCCAATCAGCTGATTGCAGCACATGTTCGCATGGTTGCATAGGGGACAAATGTTGTAACGAATTATATGTTGACCGTGATAATTGTCTACAGTGCAATGCCGGAAACGATGTGTTTGAATATCAACTCTTTTACGGTCGAATGAATGCTTGGAAGCAAGCAGAAAATACGGGGTATCAAGACGCAATCGACGAATGCAGTGCAACCCTACAATGCATTGGAATTACGAAGACAGTGGGCGAGGACAGATGGGCGCTAGTAAATCAAGTCGGCATTGAAGAAGTTGCTTCGCACATATCGTACCAAAAAGTATATATATCCGAACAGTATTGCAGCCAATGCATGCCGGGGTCGCAATGGTCAAAGACGCGGAATCGATGCGTTCCCTTAGCGTGTCCGAGCGGTCAAAGATGGATTAAAAATGTCGGGTGCATGAGCACATCTGGCGAAGTCGACGCTACTTTTCAAAACACAATTCAAGATGCATTGCTGATGTCTATGTGTTCTGTGGGATTCTACCGTGATATGAAGACGCAATCATGCAAACCAATCGCCATGCATCCAATGATACCGGTGACTTTGACACTGGACGAGGGAATTGACCAAATTAGCGTCACAATTGGATGCGAAGTATGGGACGTCAATTTGGTGAAGTGTCCCCGGTGTGACTGTTTCTCTGATGATGTGTACGGAAAGTGGAGTTCTATTGAATGCGAAACGTGCAAAATTGGCACGGGCAACAAGCAGTGTCGCCGGGATTGTCCTGGGTTTGACGGCGTCTCCATACGCACAATGTGTAGCGGGTACGGAACGTGTTCATATGGATCCATTCTAAATACCGACGGGACTCGCGTGTTTAACGATGCATCGTGCACCTGCGGGAGTCCACCCGGCAGCGTGAACTCTCGAAAAACAGAAATGCAACTGTACTCCCAATTTCCACGGACTTTGTTCACCTTTACCGAAGAAACGACGACGGTTGCATGCACAAGCACGTCGCTGGTACGGAAAGAACGTCAAGACACGTGCTACCATTTCGCAGAGACCGTGTCGGATTGTTCATTATGTGAAGAAGGATTCAGTGGAGAAAATTGTCGTCATCGGTGTCAAAAGTGCTTGGGTGGAGGACGCTGCGATCATCGGCCGAGCGACCTTCAATCCGCTTCGTGTACGTGTAAGCCCTTATTCGGCGTGTCTGGTGTCCTCTGGCAGTACAACTGCTGTCCAGTAGGGTTTCGCGTGACGGATTTAGAAGCATTTGAAGCATTCCCACAACAATTACAGGGAATCGGACTTTCTATTGATTCCATTGCTATTGGTTCTAAGTACGACCCAAGCAAATACGACAACATGCCATTGGAATACGCGCAACGAAATGCGGATTATTGGTGTAAACCATGCCCAGGCATCGATACGTCCGTGGACGGTTCATGGATGAAACCCAGTGCCCAGTACGAAGTGTGTGGTGGTATTGGTCGTGGCGAATGCGTCGTCGACACGCCGTCAGCGAATAAATGTATATGTGAACCAGGGAATGGCGGTGACTTGCTCGACCCCAGTGAAGATTGGGTTGGCGAATCGTGTCGGTGCAATCACAAGAAAGACATACCGTTTGTAAACTTGCAAACAGACTACGGATGTGGTGGTGTCGGTCTCTGCCTCGACAAAGTAATAACACTTCAGTTATCCGATGGGACGACGCTGACGTTCGCATGCCAGCCCTCGCCAGGGTACTATTACAACCAAGCAGTCCTCAGCGCAGCACCGGTAGGTACTCACGTCCCACCGAGCACATTATTCTATACCGATGTAGAGGTAGATCGGTCATGCACCTATGTAAAGGGATCGACCACGTGCTTGCAATGCAACGGTGGACATTACCAAGACGAAGAAGCATCCACAGAATGCAAAGAATGTCAGTCTGGACAGTATTCGAGTGCACCAGGAATAAAAACACAGTGCACAGAATGCCCTGTGGGTAAATACCAAGACATTTCAGGCCAATCACTGTGTATCGGTTGCAATAGCGGCGAGTACCAAGATGAAACAGGTCAGACTGGATGTAAAGTATGTTTGGCTGGAAAAACAACAAGCGCCGAAGGATCATTTACTGAATGTACGGATTGCGTCGCCGGCAAGTATGGCACGTATGCAACATCCACTACCGGGAGCAGCTGTGAAACGTGCAGTGCGGGTAAATTCACGGATTCGCCCGCACAAATATCCTGCGACAATTGCCCAGTAGGACACAAATGCACAGGAGAGACTGGGCTGAAGGAAGCCTGTCATGTATCATCGTATCAAGATGAAATTGGTCAAAGTTCGTGCAAAAATTGCCCAACGTGGCACTTTGGTGCAATCACTGCATCTACGCCAACTGCAGGCGGCACATTCTGTTCTGTATGTCCCAATGGACAATACTACAGCGGAGGATACGACCATAATTCGCCGTCAACAACCTCAGTCACTTGCAAGGCATGTCAAGCAGGACGATTCATGGACAGTGTCACAGCTTCTATTAATAATAACAACGACGGTGGATTTGCGTTGTATAACTGCAAACAGTGTCCGAGTGGAAAAGTGACCAATACATATGCATCTGGCGCTACCTCTTGCTATCAATGTCAACCACATCAATACACCAAATATGATAGGATTTTATGTCATTCGACATGTTCTCGTCCAGATTGGGAATCGTGTACACGTTCGTCGAATTGCAAGTGTAAAAATAGTTATTCTTACGGACCTTGTGACAGTTCGTTATACAGTTTTAAACGATACGTGCCTTACGATTGTTGGTGTTTTATTGGGTGCTCGACCTGTTATTACAGCGAGTACTACTATTATTCGGATTGTGAAAACGAATAAACGACCTATGACAATATTTACTGTCATTCGACATGTTTAGTACTACTATTTTGCGAATTGTTAGTATAAATATACAGTAAGATGTATGTAAATGATTATAGTACTCATTAGTTTACTATTATTATCGCCTTCGTTAAGCGTCAAGTGGGAAGAGTATGAACCCAATGCATATCTCATCGGTGCTGGCGTTCCGCCCGTAAACGCGTCCAAATTACCGGTATCGTTTAATATTGTACAACAAGACGAGTATATCATGAGCAACTACACTCTCGACGACTGGGATAAAGGGTACAAGGGATATTATAAAGAATGCTATGCCACCGAGCGTTATGTCGTCCCCATCCCCGTCCCCAGAGAATTAAATGGTGATAAATATCAATTTTGGATGTCCGTAATGAAAAAGAACACGGTGTACCGTCAGCCAGAACAGAGAGATGAGCTGGTGACACAAGAAGGCGGTAAAGTTGTGTTTATCACGGGCAAAATCCACGACAATTGTGACGGTCCTGAAATTTTTATTCCCTTGCAAGAGATGTCCTACGACGACGCACAGCATTATTTTGCGTAAACACTTGTCTGTAAAAAAATATTTTACTTAACTTTAAATTAGTATATATTATCGCACACTTTTATCTAAATACCATGGATCAAGATCTGAACGCAGTCGTACAAATTATTTGCACCCAAGCCAAACCTGCCTTTTCCCACATGGTTGCCGGGACCGGATGGTTCCCCAATCATGAAGTCGTCAATCGTGTCGTGCCTGAAGGAATATTAATCACCAACGCACATGTTGTCAACGGCGCACAAGCCGTCTTTATACGCATGCCGTGTGCACACACCACTGATATTCAAGTGTCCGTTCGGTCGATTTCGACAGATATGGACATTGCAGTCCTGCAATTGGATACGAATGGATTGAAACAAGTAAAAAGCTTACTCCAGCAACGCTACGGAGACGACACCATTCCGACATTGCGCATTGACGATTCGGATAAATTGTTCCGTGAAACCGATCAGAGCATCTTAGTACGCGGCAATCCTCTGGGCACCGAATACCAACAGTTTACGCGAGGAACCGTGTCGGGTCTCAAACACGCGCACGAACAGCTCTACATCGTTCACAATGGCAATATCAATCCCGGCAACAGTGGCGGTCCAGCCTTAAACGAAAGCGGAAATGCCGTCGGCATCAACACAATGAAAGCCACGAATGCAGACTTGATTTCCATGATGATACCGTCGAACCGCTTGGTCCGTGCACTCGGTGTCATGATGGACAATTCAGACAACGAACGGCAAATCAAACAGTGGGTCGCCGTCGCACAAGCAGCCTACGCCAAACAAAATCCGACACACGAACAAATCAATCAAGTGGCCAACACCATGCTTCATTCCACGGTCGACATCGACACCGTACTAGAAGCATGGGACGAACATGCCATTGGAGGATACAAACGACTACGTAATGGAAACGTCGAGAAAGTACGATTTGCAGACTGGTACCAAAAGTACGTGCACAATGTGCCCGGCAGCCATTCCTTGCTAAAGAAAACACTCACCCACATTGAAAACGACGAAATTGATGCCGTCCATGAGATGCGACGGACCGGATTTGACAAACACTACTGTGACGTGCACAACATGCGCGCCGAGTCGCATGACAGCCATTCGGCACAATGCATGCAGAAACCAGCGGCCATCGGAAAACCCATCGATGTCTCTGCCATGGACATCCCGCCACGTGTAGTGCACTATCCATGGCTGGCCTTTCGCACGTCCAATTCCACCGGCGCGCCCACGCTTGCCCACTATGGCAACCCTCCCAATGTCTCGTCCGGAGTCGTCGTATCCGATGTCATTGAAGGGGGCCTCATGCACCGGAGTGGATTGCAAAAAGACGATTTCATCTACAAAGTCACCAACGCGGACGGAAAATCGTACGACATCGACAACTACGGAGAATCATGGGAAGAAAAGCTTAGTGTCAGCTTGCCCATCGCCGATTTGGTACACCGAAACAACTTTGGATCCGTTGTCCACCTTCACGTTGTGCGTATGCTTGATGAAACGTCACACAAAATGACACTCCCCGTCGAATACAATTGCCTCGACCACAAGTATGCCAAACCGATCCGACAGCTGGATTCGTTGCAGGACATGGCCTTGGCGAGGCAAGTCGCGAAGATTGCCGGCATTACCGTGACGCCCCTTCGTCTCAACCACGTCATGCAGTTCAAATTGGGACAATACTTGGACCCGCACAAGCAAAATCAGTTCAAGATTGTTGTGCAAGATTTAGAAGTGCGGTCGCCAGCCTTCCAATCCAAGAGCATTGTTCCAGGCGATGTGTTGAAAACAGTGAATGACATGCCCGTGCCCGGTTCCTGGAACGATTTCGTGTCCATGATGCAAGGAGTGAAGAACACTGTCAAGTTGGAGACCGAACGAGGGATTACATTAATACTATAAATAAGATATACCTATATGATAACCAATTATGTCTACAAGTAAAACACCGGACGACGTCGAGTCGCCGCGTAACATCGCCCACGGCAACCTCTCCCCCTCGTTGACAGACTTTGAGGAAATCTCCATCGAATCCGACTCGGAAGAATGCACCAAATCGACCGTCTACGAGGTGAACCGCCGTGACAGACACCGCCGTGAAATGCACGCATCCGACTTTCGATGTCGTTGTGCATTCTTTTCCGGTACCGTCTTCGGAATCTTACTATGGATTGTCGTCCAACGACACATTATAATTGAGTAAATGCTGCGCGGAAATGCCGTACCGTTTCACTTCCTCGATGAATTCCGCACGTCGCGTGTGAATGACTTGCATCACTTGCTTGCTGAACGCTTCTCGTGGCATCGTCTGAAACAAATCGTAAATGAGACCAGTGGCGCGTGGCTGTGGACGCATGGCATTCATTTCGTCCACGGACATGACCGTTTGCTCCACTTGACCGTCCACTTCACACGACCGTATCATCACGTTTTTCAACGAGGAATCCGATACCTTGAACGCCGCACGGAAAATCATCACCTTGACCAATTCCCATATAACGTCGTCCGAGTACTCTTTCCCCGACGACATGTTTACAAAGGGACCTTTCAATGGTGCGCACAAATAGTACAAACCCTGCTCCACAATACGTTCCACGTTCATAGGAAACAGCCCGTACTTTTCTTTCTGTAAATCCACGTGCAGTTGAAAGTCCAATTCCTCGCTGGTCTTGAATGGACCTTTGACAAAATAGCGTTGATCGTCCACCGTCTCAATGTACAATGCTCGTGGTTTTCCTGCCACGGGTTTTTGACACAGCATCGTTGTCTTGATCGATTTCCCTTGCAACGTGATCAGCTCGTTCAATGTCGAACGAATGCGTTTCCGTTCGGCCGAATTGCTTGCACTGCGCGTCCCAAATTTTCTCTCGTCAGCCATGTAAATCTTCTCCGCTTTTCGTTTCGACTCGACACGATTTTCAATATTCTCCGATGGATTCAATATCACCGTAGCCGATTCAAAAAAATGTTTCATTCCACGTTTCCGTTTCTTGCCCTCGGTGGTATGCTTGTCGTAGACAAAATCGTCCAAATCCACCTTTTGCAGGTTCGGCGCATTCACATGTGACATTTGCATCTTGCCCGACGGGCACTTGTGAAAACGACGGCCGATTATGTTGTACAAATACAAACGCGTGCTTAGCTTCGTGTCTCGAACCCAAAGTTTCTCAAACATGCTAAACAGCAGTCGATTCGTTGGACTGGAGAATTCGTCCCAGTCCGCCGACAAAATAGAACGAAGCCGTTCGATACCGTCTTTGAACGGAATGTCCGATACAGTTGGCATTTCTGTCTTCTTGCACAGACGAAGAATAATGTTCTCCACTTCGTAGGCCATTTTTTGCTCCGGATCGGTCGGTTCAACGCCCCGTTTTGCCATGTCCATTGCAATGCGGGCAAGATGAAAACAGTGACGGTCCGACTTGCATTGTGTCAAATTATAGCACATTTGTGTGATTTCATCGTGCCGTTGTTGCTTCGACAGACGTCTCCATGAACGAAGAACGTGTTGCTGGTTGTGCAAAAACTCTACGCCCATCGGAAACTTGTCAGTAATCATAATCACCGACATGTAATCATACACGGACCGGTCATGGCCACTGTACGCCAGCTCCAAGCTGACATGCGTCATCTTTTGAAAATCACATCGTAGCGCATACTTCTGGACGGCCGAAGAAAGTAAACTTAACTCGCGGTCAAATACGCTCAACGATGTACTCCACATTGTCAATATTCTTTTGAACACAAGCTCGCAATTTATACGGTCAATTATTCTCTTTTTTTCTTCATCCATGGTTGTACAGGTTGGACCGTCCGCACCGTAGTCGATGTCGCTCGCACAAGGGGTACGTCATGGTATGGGTACCGTGCAAGACAGTCGTTCCATACACGTCATTATTACGTGCATCACGGCTTCCCCCCACTTTTGTACCGATGTGTAAAACTACTCTCCTCATTTTACCATGCATGTACTAATGTAGTATTGTTATGTGAAGAGATAACCTATTTAACAATATTAATCCGTGTAACTATATTATTCCGTATATTATATATTTCTATCAATATTATCCATGGAACAAAAAATCTCAACTCATTTTTTGGAAAAAAAATTTGTCATTGGTCACAGTCACCAATGACAAATTTAATCTCAAAATTATTTTAACTTTTTTTTTATCGTCCGAGGTTAGGACCGGTTTCATTCTTAGCCGTGTCCACGATTCACTGATCTGTCACTTAAGTGACCGTCACTTAAGTGATGTGTCCCCTTTGACACACCGGCCGGCTGCCGGCCGTGTACTTGTATCCCCATGCATGGTACACTCTTCACCCGTCCCACCCTATTTGATACCGTAATAGAATAGACATAGCATATATTATTCCATGGAATATAAATTTATATCTTGGAACAAAAATTCAGAAGTCATTTTAAAAAAAAAAAATTTTTTAATGGTCACAGTCACCAATGACAAATTTAATCTCAAAATTATTTTAACTTTTTTTTTCTCGTCCGAGGTTAGGATTGATTCCATTCCCATGGCTGTTTTGAGTCTGGGTTAAAAGTGATATCCCTCACACACGGCTGTTCACCCATGACCTACCCCCGGGTACCGTACATATATCCCATGGAATGGTAATCTATATCGAATAAGCTACCTATACGACATATATATTCCGTACAATTATATTATTCCGTATAATGTATATTACTATGAAATATATATCTTGGAACAAAAATTCAGAAGTCATTTTAAAAAAAAAAAATTTGTCATTGGTCACAGTCACCAATGACAAATTTAATCTCAAAAAAATCTTAACCATTTTTTTTGACCTCGAGGTTAGGATCGTTTTCAGTCGACAAAATTTATTTTGGCACGGCTCCTTCTTGTCAAGATTTGTTCCAAGCATGGACATAAGACGGTTGGAAAAATACACGTAATAATGAATTGTGTCCTATCAAATATACTATGGATAAATGTAGTTCTATGCCAACAGGGCTATCTTCTCACTGTTCTCGGGCACGGCCGTCTCAATATACTCGGGTACCATGGGAAACGTTACCGTGGAGACGATCGCAGACGAGTTATCCATGGTATTCAGTTCCTCCAGCAACTCGTCGTCGTCGAATGTCATGGGTTCCGAGCCTAACGTCTCATCGATTTCCATAATCTGCTCTTGGAAGTCCTCCATATTTTCCTGTAATTGCTCTATTTTTTCAATATTATGAACTTTCGTAAACTTTTTAAAGACAGTGGATGTATCTTTCATCGCTTTGATTTGCATGGCAGTGATGGTCAACTGCTCTAGAGAGAACTGTTTTTGCGTGATCACGTCTATCTTGGACCTACACTGGTCCATGTAATACAACAGGAGTTTTCGTCGGCGCATAAGACTTAGCAACGCAGTCTTGTTTGCATTCTTTGCCACGGCCTGGCGCACGTCACGTTCCACTTCTTCCAACTGACGTCCATACTTGGACAACATTTCTCGCAGTAGCATGTCCACGTTCTGCAAATGTGCCAAGCATTTCGCCGTATTGGTCTGTATAGGAAATAATGTAGATTTTACACATCCCATGACTACTATGATATTCGTACATTATTTATATAGTACACCCCCCTCAAAATATATCTCGCAACGCATACCGCACGGCTAAAATATGCTTGCACGGTCGCACGTAATCCTTACAATCACAGGACGTGATGTGACGGTACATGTACCTTCTTCCGATGGTATCGAACAAGTATCCCAATGGCTTATCCAGACGTACTATGTAATATTTTTGGTAGGTGGGGTAATTAAATTTCTGTGACCGGACCACGATGAAGCGCCGGTTGCGCAGAAAGTCCAGTAACCGCACACCGGTCGCCTCTCGCGTGAACAACTTTTCTATGTAACAGTTGTCTGTCGTAAACACGGCACGGTATGGCCGTCCACTAATGGCGAGCTGCACCGTACCGGGTGGCGGGACCTTATTCGGGTACGGAGTTATGCACCGGTACATTCGATCGGCTCGAATCGCACGCGTCGCCCCATACTTTTGTGCATACGACTGATTAAACGAACGGCGAGGACGCCTTTGCATTTTTAAGAGTAGTCTTTATTTGTATTTATACGCCTTTTCCACCGAACAATCGCATGATAGTTTGCTGCTTGGTTTCCGTCGGGGCTTTTAAGACTTTCATACGCTTGGGACGGTACTGGCTGGAGGACTCGGACGCGGCGTCACGGGAAGCGGTCACAAATTTTGACATCGAACTTGTTTTCACACTCTGTTTAAACACCGTGTCACAATTGAACAGATCACTTGAGTTCTGCACCACCTTTTCCAATATACGCATCAACGGACCACGTAATTGTTTGTCCAAATAGTATGCAACGTCGACTGAGAACTTTCCACTCTCAATCTCGGACGGCAAACACGCACTTTCCGACACTTTCTGCAACCCACTGTTGTAAATCACATAATCGACGCGGTCGCCAGAGACCGGCGCAACCTGCGGCATTTCGATTGCGAGGCGAAGTGCCAAGTGGACATGGGCCGCCACGACCTTGTAATCCCGCGGATTCCGAGACAATTTCTTCGACATGATCAATTTTTCAATCGGAATCTGTCCATTCATTAAATCGTACACCACGCGCCCCACGTAATCGCACGCTTTCGTAATGTCACGGTCCAATAGGAGAATGTTCAACATCTTCTTCTGCGTTTCGACCAACAACGGCGCGTAATCTCGTCGCGCAGCCTCCAATCCCTTGATCTGCAACTTGGCACCGTGTCCAGGCTCAAACTTATGACCCGCGTACCGCTTCTTCTTCAATAACAAAAACGACGAATACGATTTTTCATACTCCAAATCATTCGGATACAGGAAAATACTCGTTATTTCTTCGGCCATCTTGGTACCAAACTCGTGCGCGGCATTCATCAACTCGTCCTCCGTCTTCCCGTCGACCAAACACCGTGGAATGTGTACGAACACACTATCGGTATCTCCATAGATGACTTTGCATCCTCTTTTCCCCCACACCTCGTGATTTTCCACCGCGTTTTTCGTTTGGTACAGCATGAACTTCCCATACTTGGTCACGGACGCTGCGATGCGTTTCTCGGGTAAAAACCCGACATTGGCGCCAGTAAACCCGTAAATACTGTTGGCCACGACCTTCAAACCCAGCTGACGGCCGTCGTACACCTTGTACATGGTACCATCCTTGTCCTGCAATGCCTTCATCATGCGCTTCACTTTTTTCCGCTCGCTCAGCACGGCTTCCAACATTTCCGGCAACAACCCACGACGCACTTTACGCGTCACAAACGTTGGATTGTCTGTGTTGATACGCCACTCCAATCGACCGTTCGTATACTCGTAATCAGGTATCGTGCGAACGCCCGGCGCGTCCGATAAATCCGTCAATTGACGCCATTCCATCACCGATACCGTCTCCTTTGGTACCATCGTCTCGTACGACATGTTCAAGGCACGCATAATAGACGGGTACAGACTTGCGAAATCCAGACACGACACCGCGTCCGTGTAAAATCCCACCACCGGATCAATCACCGCCGCACCCTCGTATGTCTCGCCATCCGCATACACGACCGATTCATGCATTTCCAATTGATTCCCCTTCCGCTTCTTTTGAAACATATTCACCTTGGACGTGCGACGCTTGACCTCGAAACGTGGCACCAAATACTCGGGTGTACGCTTCTTACAATAACGCAACATCAACCCCATCGTACGGATGCCCTGGCCACGCTCAATCACATCTTTCATGCTAATCCCCGTCACGTTCGACATCTGCAACAACACCGTCAATTTGCACAACTTGTCCATCATACGGCGTACCAACCAACTGTCTTTCACACAGTACACGGCCAAATCGTGACGTCCCTTAAGTGACTTGAACATAGGTGATATTTCGTTGTAATCTTGTGCAATCTTCTTTGTACCCAGATACTTTTCGGCCAAATCGTCCAGCTTGTAGCTCATCTCGTTGTGCTGATCTTTCATAATGTCGTACGAATCCAACACAATGCGACCTGGAAACAATAACTTGAACTTCTCATGCGACCCTTTCTGATTGGACGAGAACGTCTGCGACGTTATTTCGCTGCGACACGTCTTGAGACGACCAATGAATGGCTTCGTCTCTTCCGGTCGCGCCACTTTCAATTCTTCAATTGTTTTCCCATACATGTTTGCGTGATTCATCAACACGCAATATCGGTCCAGCATGTACGTGTTGTCGAAACGGTTGATGTTGTGGCCCTCCAAAAAATCGATGTCCTCGCGACGTATAAAGTCAAAGAAATCCGACAGCATCTTCAGTTCTGAATCGAACGCATACACCTGCGTCGACTCTGGACGGTACTCGTCCGGAGGATCTTTTAACGGGGCCAACGTGTCCAAAGATGTTCGGTCAGCAAACCCGGACAGACCATTCAAAATCCATACGTGCAGCGTAATCGACGTCCCAATCTGCAACGTTGCACCAATCGTGCACACCGGGTCTTTCCATGGCGTCGGAAACGTAAATTTTCCCGGCTTGGTCGGATGCTCGCCGGGGACCGACTCAATATCGTACGACAAGATTCGCCATGGAGCCATGTCCGCCACGTCCACTTGCTCAATGCTATCGACGGAACGAACCTCGTAATCGCAAAACGACAATTTTGATGTGTCCATGGTATCTTTCACCACCATCCCAGTCACTTTGATGAACGAACACGAGTAAATATCCTTGTCAATCAAATATTGCAACGTAAAATTGACTTGGTCGTTGTATATCGTGTACATTATTCGGTTATCGAACGTCAAAGTCGTCGTCTTTAACGACACGGCACATTTCGTCCCGTCTTTCTCCACATACAATGTTTTGTCCAACACACGCTTCTTCAACATTTTCTTCGCGATGTGTTGTTCGTCCATCTCATATGTTTGCGAATACACGTACTTCAACTCTTCCTTTGATGACAAGAATCGTTTGGCCTTGTTCATCGTCCATTTGCTCTCGCTATAGATGCGCATGAAACGCACGGGACCGTCCTCATTGTACTGTTTAATATCTTGACCGTCCAAAACTTCGTACGTTAAGAAATCCGACGGCACGCTCCCTTTCTTCAATTCCACATGTGGAACCGTCTTCTTTTCCACATCGTCTTTCAGGGCAATGCATGACAGGTGGTATACCCACACGTTTGTTTTAAACTCAAGAAAC
>Ga0255784_10002727_pt1 | contig 13742 bp, 19 predicted proteins | sample 101ome_14_FD_179982 | JGI IMG/M metagenome (GOLD analysis project Ga0255784, IMG submission 179982) | Coastal salt marsh microbial communities from the Groves Creek Marsh, Skidaway Island, Georgia - 101403AT metaG (version 2) | ecosystem: Environmental > Aquatic > Marine > Intertidal zone >...
CGTTTTCAATCTCGTGGGTGTAATCGGCCTCCAGCAATAAGTTTTCAATGCTCTCGTCCAAAACGAGATTGTTCCCAGTGCCCGTGTCCACGCCAACGAATTCTAAAAATTGGACGATGTCTTTGATGTTATCGCAATCCTTTCGCATGAGTTCGCTGACTCCGGGGCGTTTGCGTTTCACGATGACCGGGGTGCCATCCTTCAAGGTGGCGCGGTACACCTGTCCTATGGAGGCACTCTTGAACGGTTCGGGGTCGTACGTCCCGAACAGGGAGGCCACGCTCAGGTCGTCTTCATATTTCACCACCGGCACGGAATCTTGGAGGGTCTCCAACTCACGGGTGAATTCGATTGGGTATATGTCACCGCGGGTGGACACGGTTTGTCCCAACTTGACAAAAGTCGGACCGAGATCGATGAGTTCTTTTCTCGTCCATCGTCCGAGGGAGGCTTTGTCTTTCGTCGTGGCGTTCTTCACCAAAAACTTGGCGGCGAATGACCACGTTTTTATTTTTTGTACGTGGGGTGCAGGAGGTCGAACCATCCCAACTTACTAAGGACTGACAGATTTTTTTTGTGCATTTATTATAATAACACAATGGTCAAGACACCCCCCAAGTTGTTCAACACGGCGTCTTGGTTGAACCCCATCATGAAGGCTAACACCCTCGAGCACATCATTCGATGGCCGGTCGTCTTCGCCGTCATCGTCCTCTACCAATCTCTGTTCATCGAGCGCGCGATTCGCATCCCGGACAAACTCGATCGAGTATTCAAGCAGAGCGCCCTCGCGCGTCTCATCGGCCTGTGGCTCATCGCCCTCAGTGGCACCCAAGACTTTGAATCCGCCTTCCTCGCCGCCATTATTTTCCTCATCACCATATGGTTGTTCAAGAGTAAGAAGGAACGCGAGCGAGATGGATTTTGGGGGTTGAACAGACAACCGTTGGTCATCGTCACCACGGGTCAAAAGAAATCTGATTAAATAGTAGAAGATGCACGTGCACATCGTAGGCGCTGGCCCGACGGGTATGGCGCTCGCGTGGGAACTCTTGACGTCTGGTGCACAGCACGCGGTGACTTTGTACGATCGAAAACCATCCGCGGGTGGGAGTTGGTGGGAACCGTCCATGGATGCCCGCGACCTTCACAGCCATCGCATCGTCTTTGATCGTGCATACGTCAACACCAGGGACCTCTTTGAGGAGATGGGCATCGCGTGGGACGACGTCTTCGCCCTTTCGGATGCCGACATGTACAGCGCCATCTTGCCCCTCCTCGAGGCGAAGGATTATTTCAAACTCCTCGCCCTGGGTGTGAAAGTGCTGGCCTCACCCGAAAAGCACAGGCGAATGACTCTCGAGCAAGCGTGTAAACCTTTGGGTCTCTCCGAGGGTGCGAGTTCACTCTTGGCGAGTCTCCCATTGGCCATGGATGGGGTCGCTTGGGACGTGATGACGGCCTACGAGTTTGTCAAGTCTTTCGATTACGTCGCTCTCAGTAAGCAATACACACAAAAGGTGAACGGAAAGGTGATGTGTGACGCCATGCAGCGTGCGTTGGAGGAGAAGGGTGCGACGTTCCGTTTCGGGGTCACCCTCAAGGATGTGGAATATTTCAAGGAGGGGTTCATCGCCCATTTCGACGAGGGTGAGCCACTTAAGGAGGGACTTTTGGTGTTGTGCGTCGACCACTCCCCAGCCCTCGATCTCATAAAAAATAATTGGGGACCCACGGCAGATAAGAAGATTCGTTCGAGCACCTATGGATGCATTAATGTTTTATTGGAATACGAAAAGGAGGTGGATTTCGATGTCAATTACTTTTATGATGTGGTGCACACGGAGTGGAACATCATCCCGGCCCTCCTTGACGACAAAAAGACGATTTCGGTGGTCATCCCCAACCTGACGGAAGAAATCCTCACGACCCCACCGGACGCTTTGGTTCACGAGGTCATCAGACAGTACGACCCGACACACAAGCCGCAGGGTGCGCGCATCGCGTGGGGTGCGGATTGGGACTACACCAAGAAGCGATGGCGATTCACGCAATCCTCGGGTGCCCTCTCCAAGTGGGGGCAGTTGCCATTCTTCGGCGAATCCAAAAAGGTGGCTTTGGTGGGTATGATGAGTGAGCACAACACCCCCTACGCCTCGATCGAGACCGCGGTGGAGGTGGCTCGGTCGTTCGCACACGTCCAGTTCGGGACTCGTCGACCGAGGACACCCCTCCTCCTCACCCACATCATCTTTTTGATACTTATAGTTTTGGTCAGTATATTAATGAGTAGAGCACGATGAGATTTGTCGCGAAGATTCATGAACCATTTTATGAATTCAACGACAAGAAATATATTCGAATCGTGATCCCGGACAAAATCGTATCGATTATTGTTTCCATGCAAGAGAAAAAAAAACATCTCATACAAAATACTTTCGTGGACGATCCTTTGGATGGAAACATATTGCGCGTAAAAATTCCCTACAGGTACAGACGGTGTATGTGTAAGGTGGAGGGGCTCACTCCGGTGGAGGGCATGGAGAGGGGGGCCAGGGTGGAGGTGGAGATTTCTTTCGCCGGGGCGTGGAACAAAGGGGAGCACAGTGGATACGCATGGAAGGTGGATTGTATTAAAAATATAGACTAATAGTAGAGATGAAATTCACCAACAAACAAAAAATTCAATTGTTGTCAATGATCGTCGCCGCCCTCCTCATCGCCGTCGTGTGGATGATTCGCAACCCGAGAGTGGAGGTGGAGACGAAGGAAGTCGAGGTCGAGGTCCCAGTGCCCGTGCGCGCGAGAGAGCCGGTGCGCCGCGAACCCGAATTCAGAGGTCCACCGATCAAGCAGTGGAAGCCCGGGACGATGCAGCAGATGGGTCTGTTGGTCCAGGGTGAGACCACCCTCCCTTTGTACGGCAAGGAGGTGCGAGGGCGACGGGACAGGTACCACTACTACACCACCACCCCTGGTCAGCAAATCTACCCCATCCCGGTGACCCACGAGTCGAGAGATTGCATGGATGACATCGGGTGCCAAGAATTGTACGGAAACGAGACGGTTTCGGTGCTCGGGAAGACGGGGACGTACGACGTGAAGATGTACAGGACTGACGATTTCTTTTAAAACGCGAGGTAATTCTCCCAGTCTAAGTATTTGAATGTTTTGTATCCAACCTTGACGAGTTCTTCGAAGGGGGTGGGCACGTGTTCCAGCCCGACGTGCGACGGGTCGATCGTCTGCGAGTTGTGTTCGAAACAGATGACTGGTTTATATTTTTTGATGGTCTCTATGGCCCCTTGGATCACTAATCCTTCAGCCCCCTCGACGTCGATTTTCATGAAATCGAGGCCCGGGAGGTTCAGTGAATCCAACGTCTCGACGCGTAATTTTTCCCCACCCTTACCGATGCCCAGACCCCCCTTGTTCCACCCGTCTTGAACCCTGACCGAGGCCATGGTGTTCATCTCGAGTTCGGCCCTCGCGTGGCCGAGGCCGTGATTGTACAGGTGAAACCGCTCGGTGTATCCATTCTGTGCCACGTTGTGCGAGAGGATGTCGAAGAGTTTCTTTTGTGGTTCGAACGCCCACACGGTGGCCTCGGGGTTTATTCCGGCGTATGACACACAGTGACACCCGATGTTTGCCCCGACGTCGACGATGTATTTGGCCTTCTCCACGTGGGGTTTCAACATGTCGTTGATGATGTGATGCTCGTACACCCTCCCCGCCATCATATGGTTTCGGATGTAGGCGTCCTCCGAGTCGATGAGAAAAATTCCATTCGGGGTTCTGATGTTCATTTCATAATCATCCACTCCAACCTTTAAAATATTCCAAACTTTTTCTTGTTGAACACCTTTTCCACGTGTTCACACGGGATTTCGCGTTCTAAGAATAGCCACAGCCCGTGCTTCTTACATTTATCGATGACCGACGATGGGTATTTCGCGTGTGACTTGCAAATTTTCCCATGGGCGTACTCCTTGTTTAATCTTTCCAAACCCTCCTCTATCTCCGATATGGATTTGGTGCCATTGAAATATTTATATATCTTTGTCACGTTATCGGTAAATACGTCTCGGTTAAAATTTGGTGAACGACATCGAGAACTTTTGGACATGAAAGATTTGTGACGACCTTCATACTTCTTCACGAGTTCCAACACCGAGTCTTTAATGTTGGAGACGTCTTCGAGGTATATTTCTGGGACGTCCACCGCTTTGTTTACGGATGAGAAGGCTTCGTAGATGTCTTCGTTCGACGCTGAAAACAAAACGTCCACGATGCACTCGGTATCACCGCTGTTTATGAGTTTCAACAACTCTCTTCGATGATTGCCATCATAACACACGAGACCTTCATCTTTGAGTTCGGCCAAGTGAATGAATTTGGGTATGTACCCACCAGAGGCGTGATACTCGTACATGTCATTCACCCTCTCGACATCTGGGTGTCTGTTCTTGCTCCATTTTCTACAGATGGGATCGATGTGTTTGAATTTGACACTGTAACCGACGTGATTTCCACACCTGTACAACTCTTTGGCAAAAGTTTTGAATACACTCTCCATGTTTGTGTAATAATCTAAGCCCTCGCTTTATTCCACAAACTCTTGATTTCCTTGGACAACTTATTAATTTTGTCTCCGAGTTTTTGGGCAGACTTGATGTCACCCTTCTTGTAGGCGGCAGCCTGTTTGTTGAACAACTTGTTCAGTTGTCCTTGCTTCTTCTCCGCGCGTGCGAAGGTTCTATTGAGTTGGGCCTGTCTGTCCTTGAGTTGGTACAATTATTATATTACTATATATTATTATGCCGTCTATGCGAAATCTCTGGGAGCGTCAGCGCGTCGCGAAAAATCTCGGTCTCAACATCACCAAGAAGACGATGATGGGATCGACTAAGTACAAGACCGTGAAGGAACTGAACAACAACATCCGTCAGCGCCGGTTGGCGAAGTGTCGCGCGGCCATCAACAAGATGAACAAGTAAAAATCTCCTCCTCCTTCTTCACACTCATTTTCACATTCTTCGTGAATTTCTGTTTCTCCACCAGCAATTCCCGGAGGGTCTCCTCGTCTTCGAGGCACCTACAGAACCGCGCCTTTTCTTGGAGGTTGACCGTCGCCAACTCCTCCTTCTTCGCCTGCACGTAGGGCCACACGGCGAGCCGAAGAGCGTGGAGTTCGGCTTCGAGTTGTCCTATGTGAGGAATCAAAACATCCTTCACCAGTGCGTGGGTTAATTCTGGATCTATTTTCCCCCAGTTACCCATGATAAATTCTTGAGTATAAGTTTTAAGTCATCCTTGAGCATATCGAATCTTCCGAGTCTGAACTGCACGAACATCCAGAGGAAAAACAGGAGGGACTTGAAAAATTTATTCGCGTCGTTGTCTTCCATCTTGTAGATGCCACCCATGACTCGACCGAAGAAGGTTTCGTCTTTGTTCTTCCCGGTGATCTTCTGTTCCATGAGGGTCAGGGCGCACGTGTCGTCGTTCACGCTCCAGTGGAAGAACAGGAAGGGCACCATGATGGAGTAGAACTCGAGGTAGTGCTGAATGTTAGTGAACGGCATGATCACCAGACTCATGAACAGAAAGAGGTGAATGGCGAAAATTATATTCATCTCTATTAAGATGAGTGCAGAAAAAAAGTTACCCAAGGTTTGGTATCCACCCCAAGAGATGATCCTGAAGAGTTGGGGTGAGGCCGCGGCGTGTTACCGCTTCATGCACTACCAGAGTTTCCTCAAGTACCGAAAATCAAACATGCGTTTTACCCTCCCGGTGATTGTGTTGAGTACTCTCACGGGTACGGCCAACTTTGCCCAAGAGCAGTTCCCACCAAATTTGAAGCCCTACGTCGCCCCGACCATCGGTGGCATGAACCTGGTCGCAGGTCTCATCGCGACGATCGCGCAATTCCTCAAGGTGAGTGAACTCATGGAGTCCCACAGAGTGGCGGCGATGACCTACGGGAAATTTTCGCGAACGATCCGGTTGGAGTTGGCACTTCCCCTGTCTGAGCGCACGAAGGATGGCAGTTTCATGATCGAGGACTGCCGCGCGGAGTACGACCGTTTGATTGAGCAGTCGCCACCCATCCCGAGTGACATCCTCAACGCCTTCGAGAAGGAGTTCCCGTACGACAACAAGTTCTACAAGCCGGAGATCATGCACATCCAACCGATTAAATTATATAGCGCCATCAAAGAAAATCAATTGGTGTCCAAGATCACTGGAATGATTCCGACAAATAAAACGAAGGATGAATTGATGAAAGAGGTCAAGGAGATTCGAAACTCCGGCATGGGTAAGATCACCGCCCCGGTGGAGAGGGTGCGTTTCGACTTGGAACAACAGAAGAAGGAGCGCGACGCTGAGTTGGAGGCGCTGCGTTCACAGACGAAGGTCTCCCTCGTCAAGCAGAACGTGACCTCGGAGTTACAGAAGCGCGTGGCCATGATGGCGACGGAGGTCCCCGCCGAGACGCCACCACCCTCCCCGGAACGGGAAATGGAGGACGACACTGAAGCGTTAGAGGAGGTGGTCACGGAGGAGCCACCAGAGAACTCTGAAGGGGAAGAAGACGAAGCCGATTAGCGATGTAGAGGAGAAGCACTAGCACGAGCACATTCATGATTCCGCACGTCACGATGGGCACGAAGAGTTTCTTTTTTAAAGGCTCGAGCACTTTATTATGTAGTGCGTCGTTTTTTAGCACAATATCCACGGCTTCATTAGTAAGGTCATCAATGGATTGTTTCATTAAAGTAGTCCCTGAAAAAAAGGATGCACCGGATGACACAATCCATGAGGAGTTGATTTCAAAAATTAGAGTGTACCTCTCCTTCGGGCGAAACGTCTTGTTGTGTGGACCCCACGGCGTCGGGAAGACGTTTGTTGTCAACCGCACCCTCGGGGGCGAGTGCATTCATATTCTCCCTGAGCACCTCAAGTCAAAAAACATATTCCTAGATTGCATCAAGAGTTCTAAGAAACATTGTGTGCTCGAGGACATCCACGTCGAGAGTGGTTTCAAGGGGATGATTGAGAAGATATCCGACGGCCTGCGCATCACCAAGGGGAGTGTCATAGGTACCTCGACGGAGATGTACATGTACCCAGGTTTTGAAACCATATACATGAGTCGCCATGCACCGGAGACGCTCATGCGTTTGCGACCGAGTGCGAGTTGGGAGGATGCGGTGCGCGCGGATGGCAACATTCAGAATTTCCTCTCCTACACGGATGAACGTTCGGACACGAAGGATATATTCAAGACTGGAAAAGAATTAATCACCGAACTTTTATGTGATGGGAAAAAGAAATATGACAGGGACAAGGCGTTCGAGCACGGGAACATGTTGGCGATGTTTCAAGAAAATTATTTAGATTCGGAGGGGGTGAACTACGTGGGTGCGTCGTATTCTTTCAGTGACGCCGATCTTTTAGACAGTGCGATATACGACGGTAATTGGGAGGCAATGGCTTTTTTCGTGAACAGTGCCTTTTGTCGCCCCAAACAGTTCATGGGTGCCCCTCTGCGCCCACAGGAGGTTCGTGCCGGTTCGTGTTGGACGAGACATGGAAACTACAAAATGCGTCAGCAGAGGGTTCGGACCATCTCACAGTTGGCAGCCCCTTACACCCTCGGAGTGGATGAGTTGTGTTTGCTACGAAAGCACGCACAGATGAAAAATTTCGATATATTATTGCACTACAACATCACCCCCCAAGCCTTCGATATTATGAATCACTTGTGTGTGAACAACAAATTAAAGCAGAGAGAGGTATCTAACATTAAGAAGCAGTTGAAGCATGTACTGGAACAAAGAGAAGGATGAGGAAGAAGAAGAGGTCGAGGTGTGTAAGGTGGTCGGGAACGAGATGTATTTCGTGGGAGACATAACTCCAGAAAACAACTTGGAATTCCTCGAAAAGTTTAAGCGTCTCGAGAGCACCCTCCTCAAGATGGCGGCCGACCTCAACGGGTACGAACCGGAGATCCGCATCCACATCTGCTCGGACGGCGGCGACTTGTTCAGTGGGTTCTCCCTCATGAATCACATCGAGAAGAGCAGGGTCAAGGTGGTGACCATCGCCGATGGGTCGTGTTGTTCGGCGGCCACCTTCTTCCTGTTGGGTGGTCGCGAGCGTCGGATTTCCCGCAACGCGTTCATACTCATTCACCAACTGAGCACTGGACACTACGGGAAATACGAGGAGATGAAGGATGAATTGCGCACATGTGACAAACTCATGGAACAAATCAGAGATGTTTACACGGCGAAGACTAATATTCCTGAAAAGAAACTCAACAAACTTTTGAAGCACGACATTTACCTCGAGGCGGCTAAAGCATTAAAGTATCAAGTTGTTCACGCTTATGACTGATGTCGACCGCTCGTTTGAATAGACACAAGGTGCATAGCACTATTATTAATATACAAATCGTGTTTGCGTTCATTTCGACCCCAACCGCCGGTGGTGGCGCCAATCTCTCGAGTCTCGCTCTATTGACGACGGGTGGCACCATCTTAAACTACATTACGTCTAGAAATTTACACTGGGCTGTTTCGGCAGTCTTATGCCCAGCGTTCGCAGCGAATACCTCTTTTGCCTAGACAGCGGGGTGTCCCCGTCCTTCATGTATTCCAGCCACAGGTGGAGGGAGGCGTGACCCCCCTCCTCGGAGAGCACGTTGAGGTGTCCGTGCTTTTGTTTGAATTCCACCAACTTTGTGTACATGGTGAGCCACGCGTCTTCGGTTGGGGTGATCCATTCTCGTGCGTTCGCGGGGTCTTCGACGTACTCTATGCATCTCCGAATGAATTCTTCGTAGTACTCGGTGTAGTCGTACTCGTACTCGATGTCGTCGAGGAGTTCCACGGGTGGGTTCACCAAGGCTTCGAATTCCCTCAGTTCGACGGGGAACCCCCAGTTCACGAGTTCGATGGTGTCGGTGTGCTTTAGGAGATAACGCATGAGGTCGGCGGTGAGCACCCCCCTCCCGAGTTTCTTTTTGTTCTTTTCGTGTTTAGACCTTCCCTGTGCAAGATATTCCTCTCTACACAAATCCACTGATTTCTCAAAAATGATTTCTTGCAACTCCCTCGGTAAGATGTCCCATAACGATTCGGTTGTCATGCCCTATATTTTCTGAGATTTTTATCAGCCGTGTAGTAAGTCTTTCCCTTCACGGCGTAGGAGTGCACGCGAGCGTACGCCCACTGTTGAGCCGTCGCCCCGGGTCGGTGTCCCGTGCGCCACGCGGCCAGGCCTCGGTTGTACACGGTGCGCACGGTTCGAAGGGGTATGCCCGTGGCTTTGGCAATCTGTGGGAGGGTCTTGACGTGGGGTCCATACTTTCTTCGAAACTTGGCCGTGTACGAGGACGTTCGGGTCTTCACCCCCTTATCGGTGGCGAAGGGTTTGTAGTCTTTGCGGAGCATCTTTTTGTACCTTTGCTCGACTTGATTGGTTGTGGTGAGGCCTCGAAAGTATTTGAGTGGGGCGTATACTTTCCCGTGGGTTCGGCGCAATCTGGATAGAATCTTTTTTATTTGGGTATCATCCATCTATAGTATTACAACACATTTGATTCGCCGGCTTTGTAAGGTAAGTCCACCCCTTAGATTTGTCGTGTGTGATCCGACACAAGCACCGCGTGCAGCGAAAGTACGCGCGTTCGCGACGCGTTCGCTTGATAACCTTTCTCCCGTAACACCGCAGGTTGTGTATGTCATGTAGTACCTGTTTTCTCGGCTTCTTCCTTTTCGGTGGGGGTGGGAAGATGCGACACGAGTCACACACGAGGGAACAGCAGTGAGGGCACGGATCCATCCTCCTACAAGTGACGCGCGCGACGCAGATTGTTTTGCAATTCTCTCAGAGTTTTGTTTCGGTAACCAAACATCGTCTTCACTCGCGTGTTGATACCGAGTTTTTTCGCTTTTGTACGGAGTTGAGATAAAGACATGCTTACTTTCGAACGGGCCACACCCGCTTTGTTTTTTGACTGCATGGTTCTTTTGATTCGTCGTTGGAGATACGTGCCCGACTTTTTAGAATTGTTTCTAGACTTGACAGCCGCGTTTCTCTTTCGACGCAGTTCGTTGAGGTTCATTTATTAATGTACCTAGAAAATTATCTTCTCCTCATCATCATCATTCCACCAAACATGAGCAAGAGGCAACAACACGAGGACGACGAGAGCACGACTGCACCTGCATTCCCCGATGACTTCTGCTCTTGTTTTTGCGCGGGTGGTGCCGCTGCGGGAGGTTCCCCCGCTGAGGGAGGTGGAGCAGCCTCGTCCGGCTTTTTGCATATGCCGTGCGCCGGATCGATTTTGCAATATATTTCTTCGTATTGACCCCTCTCTGATTCTAACAGTAGCGCACCTCTCAGTTTACACAATTTACCCTTGGGCAAAAAGTCCTCGGGCTTCGAGCCTCTGAGTCTGTGTCCGAAGGCTGAGAGGTCTCCACACGCACTAGCACGGACCTCGGGTGGACACTTTGCGAGAGCCACTCTCAACTTATTTTCATCGAGGCACACCTCCCTATTTTGTTGTTTTTTTTCTTCACGGGTCAATTCCACCTGTTGAACCATGTCTACGATAGACTGACATTTTTTATTTTTTATGCGGTCGTCATAGTGCTCTCGTTAGAATTAGAGTTGTATGTATTCATCTTCTTGAGACGATTAAACATGCCTTGGACCTCCTTCTTCACGAAGGCTTTGTTGGCGCGAGCCTGTGCCCTAGACTTTCTACGCTTATTTTTCTTGATGATACTGTCCATCATTTTCGAGACCGCAACCTTGATGTATTGATCATTCTTCTTGGCGAGGGCATTGGCCTTTGCCGCTTCTTTGGCCGCGAGAGCGTTCGCCTTCTTCTTGGCCAGTGCGTTGGCCTTGGCCTTCTTGGCAGCCGCAGCGTTCGCCTTCTTCTTGGCCAGTGCGTTAGCCTTGGCCTTCTTGGCAGCCGCAGCGTTCGCCTTCTTCTTGGCCAGTGCGTTGGCCTTGGCTTGTCTATTCGCCTTGACATTTCTGATGGCATTTTGCAATTCATTCGCAGTCATAGCCGTGCGCTTCACACTCGGGGGGTGAATACGGGTGAGTGGCACACCGAGGGTGCGCGCCTCAGACTTGAGAGCCTCGAAAGCGGTCGCCTTATTTTTCTTCTTGGCGATGAGTTCCTCCAAACGGGCCACCGAACGTTTCTTGATTCGTCCATCTTTCGTCTTGTAGGTCAGTTTGACTCCGTATTTTTTCGCACGGTTGCGAAGATTCTTTTCGGCATTTTCATTGAGGTTGTTCAAAAAAGTTAAGTCATTATTCAAAGTGTTATACTTTTTGAACCTCGCGAGCATTCTATCAATATTTTTTGTGCGCTTCGCCTGTGCACGTCCGATCGCCTCAAACAAGTTGGCAGGGGCAGCGCGTTTGGTTCGTACTGGCTGAACAAAGTTCGCCTTAGTCATGGGGACTGGTGCGATTCTCTGCACCATGTTGTGTCTTATATATTACGGTTACATAAAATATCTATATGACTGGTCGGGTAATTTCTCCTTCTCTTCGTCAAGCCACGTGATTTCCTTTGGGGTGGCAAGCGCCAATGCCAGAGCCGGCGGGCACCCAGCCTAGTTCATCAGTTGTGTTTTCACATAAACAATTGCACCAAATCCACCTATCATACACATCATGAGGCAGGTGTTACAAAAATTGTCAAAGGCTTTACTTGTTCGCTGAATACCATGGTTCCAGTCACTCATACTATAGGTTAATTTGATAAAAAGGGGGGTGTGACGCAAGCGTCACTTTTTTGGTTTAGCCTTTTCACTTAGAGTTACTGCAAGGTCGTTACCCTTGAACCTACATCATTTTTGCCGGTGCGGTTTAATCTAATGTATATCGTGGAATCCCGCAACCCAATATACATACACTGGATTTACGAATCTCAAACCACCAATGTGTGACACATTCTCACACAAGTTTTTGAGTATTTTTTTCAATCGATTCCGAACAAATATTATGGGTTTATCAAAATAAAAAGAACCATTTCCTCCTCTTGGGTACCTCTTGTACTACTGGAACTGGAGGCGGTGGGGCAATAAAGTATTCGGGTGGCACGGGTCTCACCACACTCACGGCGGCCTCACCATAGTGCCTGTCGAAGAAGCACGGATATTGACGCGCACTGTACACTCGATTTTTAAACAGGACTCTGCCATTCATGTGGGCGGTGACGATGTACGACCACGCACCCACTCGTATTTTTTTCACCATACCCGGGAGGATTTTGACGGTTTGTATTGTCGAGTGGTCTCCATCTTCGAATTCCAGCCCTGCATTCGCGTTCATCGCACCGAAACTCATCTTCCGGAGAAACGTCCCCCTCTTATCGCTGATATCTAACTCTACGAAATATTTACTATTGTTATACAACTTGACTGTTTTGGTTGGCCAACATTTTTGTTTGATGACACCTGGTTCTGCTGCATATTTTTCATCCGCCTTACGAAGAAGATCTTTCACACACAGTGAAAACACCATTTACTACTAATTATATTTTTTTACAATAAGTATGAATATTGCATTGTTATGTAAACCGATCGTGGTGCCCCCACACCACACCATAAGTGCCAACGTGTGCCGAGTCGTCGTCATCCCACCTAGGGTCACGACTGACACCGACAAGATTGAGATTGAGATACTCGACGCACCACCAATAGATATTGACGTCAGCAAGACTTAGCCCAGTCATCGGCGATTTGCCGCGAGTCTGTGCTCATCCTCGGTGCGATCTTCTTCTTAGCCTTCTTAGCCTCGTCGAGAGCCACCAGGAGTCTGCGATTGGTCTCACCCCTTTGAATGCACCCCTTGCACACTGCAGATTTCATATCTTCGATCTTCTTCTCGAGTCTCTCTGCGTATGGTGTGTATTTAAGTTCTTCGATCTCCTTCTCGAGAGACTCCGCGTACGTCTCCCACTGCTCTTGCAGGTCTCTGTACTTGTCTCTCTCCTTCTTGTAGCGTTGTGCGTTTGCTATTAAATCCCCGGTGCTCTCGAGTGCTTTGGCGAGATCCTTGACGTCCCACGCTTTCTCTGGTTCTTCTGTGATCGTCTGCGTCATCGCGCGTGCCTGTCAATGAGGCAAAATTTTCACGAAAAAGGAGGGGTGTGACACAAGTGTCACGGTTGTGCTCTTTACCGAACGATACTTTTCGAAATTTTTTTTGTTAACACCCGTCGACTGAACGAACTATTTTAGAATGAATGACTTAAGGCTTGTCGGGTTAACTGATGTACGCCGTGACCCCGACATCCGACGTACATGGTGTCTGACTCCTTGGTGAGTCAGAACGTATTATCGTCGATTTCAATAACCCATGGCCATGTCTGAACACAAGTTTGAAAATGTTATGGGTCGAGGTCTCGATGACCCAAACTTTTTTCTTCCCCACGGAAACAAACAATTGTAGGAGATGAAAATTCGATCCATCCTTATTAATGTTCTGTCTATAATATTAAAATTTTAAGGCTATCAAGAGTAGTAATTTGTAGTTTGTGTCACAAGTGGGGTGAAATGAAACCATGTGTCCGAACAACCCCGGTGGACCCCAAACTTTTTTCTTCCCCACGGAAACAAACAATTGTAGGAGATGAAAATTCGATCCATCCTTATTAATGTTCTGTCTATAATATTAAAATTTTAAGG
>Ga0255784_10002728_pt1 | contig 13741 bp, 12 predicted proteins | sample 101ome_14_FD_179982 | JGI IMG/M metagenome (GOLD analysis project Ga0255784, IMG submission 179982) | Coastal salt marsh microbial communities from the Groves Creek Marsh, Skidaway Island, Georgia - 101403AT metaG (version 2) | ecosystem: Environmental > Aquatic > Marine > Intertidal zone >...
TCGAAGCGAACGACGGCGTTCGACGCGAGACGCCGACGGCGGCCGACGCGGACGATCGGTGACATCACGCTCGCGACGATCGCGACGACGACGACGACGGCGGCGCGCGTGCTGCGCGCGAGTGCGACGACGGCGGCGAGGAGGACGAGCCTGAGGTTTGGAACAGCGAGCGCCGGGCGAAGGACGAGTTTGGGGACGCCGACGACGACGATAAATCGAGCGATGACGACGGATGAGGGGGCGACGAAACGGGGGAAACCGATGACGATCGCGACGCACGATGGGGCGTTTCACTGCGATGAGGCGCTGGGGTGTTACCTGTTGAGACGGACGCGCGAATTCGCCGGGGCGAGCGTGGATAGGTCGAGAGACGCGGAACGATGGGCGGCGGCGGACGTCGTGATTGATGTCGGGGCGGTGTACGATGCAGATAAAAAGTTGTACGATCACCACCAGCGGGAGTTTACGGAGACTTTCGGGCGTGGGTTTACGACCAAGCTGTCGAGCGCGGGACTGGTGTACAAGCACTACGGGCTCGAGTTGGTTCGAGACGCGCTGCGAGCGGCGTCGGCCGGTGGGGAGGAGCCGAACGAGAAGACGGTGGAGAAGATTTACCTGAAAATGTACGAAGAGTTCATCGAAGGGGTGGATGGGATCGATAACGGGGTGAACATGTACGACACGAAGGAACCGGCCAAGTACAAGGAGAACACCGGTTTGTCGTCTCGCGTCAAGCGTCTCAACCCGGCCTGGGACGAGCCATCGACGCCGGAGAAGCAGATGGAGCAGTTTATGAAGGCGGTCGAGATGACGGGTCGCGAGTTTGACGAGTTGTTGGAGTATTACGCGTGCAAGTGGCTTCCGGCGAGAACGCACGTGGAGAGAGCGCTAGACAAGGCGAAGAGCGTGCACGAGAGCGGAGAAATCTTGCTCTTGGAAACCTTTTGCCCGTGGAAAGAGCACCTCTACGAAATCGAAGCCGAGCGCGGTTTGACGACGCTTCCAAAGTTTGTTCTCTGGCAAGACCCAAAGGGATACCGCGTCTCGACGATTCCGCTCACGGCGTCGAGCTTTGAGTTTCGCAAAGGTTTGCCCACCGCGTGGCGCGGAGTGAGAGATTCCGCCCTCAGTGAGCTCTCTGGCATCCCGGGATGCGTCTTCATCCACGCCGCCGGTTTCATCGGCGGCAACGACACGTACGAGGGCGCGCTCGCCATGGCGGTCGCCGGTTTGAAGATGGATTAAAAACGACGCGTTCGCTTTTCAATACAGTTTTACTTTCTGATAAACTCTTCACTCCCACGCACGCGCGCGCGCGATCGTATTCAACCCAGCGGAGACCCACGGGTCATCGCACGCGTGTACATTGTTGCGCGCGATGCCTCCGTACGTTCCAGGCGCGCGGAAAGGCGTGCGACCGCAAAAGGGCACGCGAAAAGCGAACGCTCGAGTGAAAAAGTTTTCCAGCGGCGGCTCAAACAAAAACAAAAGTGCGCGCGGTGATGGTGATGGAGGTCGTCCGCGGGGCGGATTTGCCCTCGTCGCGCTTCTCGGCGCCGGAATCGCCGCCCTCGCCGCGATAGTGATGCGCCAGAACGCCGAGTACGAGCGAGAGAATGAAAGGATACGAAGGAGGTTGAGGTCAAAGCCGCTCGCGACGTCCGAACACGCTGCGTGTAGGATGGATTGTCGTTTTATATCGAGCGAAGAGGCAGAGGAGACGCTCAGAGAAGGAAAATACGATCCAAAGCACTCGAAACCGCGCGCGCGGCCGTGTCCAAGGGTCGCGCTGAATCTCGGGAGGATTCGCGCGGTCTGGGCGGACTGCGCGGATTCGACTCGGCTCGTCACGGTGATCGATACCGAGACGAATCATCCGTGTCCTCCGTGTTGATGGCGCGTGGAAAGATTGCATTGTAGCTTCCCTGTATTATTTGTATCATCTACCGTTAGCTCTTAGACTTTTTTCGCGTCGGTTGGGATCGACTGGCGATGGTTGTCTTCTTTCTGCGCGTCACTGCGGCCGATTTTGGCTTTGTCGCCTTGGAATTCTTCTTCTTCGCCTTCTTTTTCTTTTTCACGCGTCCCTTACCACCAGCGCACCACGCGCGAAACGCACACTGAATACATTTCGCTGCTCGCGACCGACGGTAGGCCGCCAATCTGTCCCGCGCCGCGTTCGCTCTCTCCTCTTCTCTCTCTCGCGCTTCCGCCACTCTTAACGCCTCCACGCGCTCCGCCGCATAGTCATTCTTCGATTGAATCGCCCTCAACTTGCGCTTCGCACATTCAATCTTCGCATTCAATGTCTGACATCGCACCGAAACCTCCGCGCGAGATTCACGGTCTGTCTCACGCGTCCGCTTCATCACGACCCGAACGCGTTCCATGTGTCTCTTTGTCTCCAGCGCCATCGCGCCGAGCTCCCTTCGCAACGTTTCCACCGCATCTCGATGTCTCAAATCCCTAAACCCACGCTTCGATGCGATCAATGCGTGTGCCAGCTCCTTCTCCACGTCACACACGCGTCTCGCCCGATCGCTCTTCGATCGTATGTCCGCCAACATTTGACGCGTGTGGCAACTGTCGCTGCATCTTAATTTAGTCTCCAAAAAAGTTGACGACGCTGCGCGCGACAATGCGTCGCCGACATAGCCCCCACCCGTCGGCGCGCGTCAGCGTCGGCGTCGGGGCGCTCGCCCTCGTCTCCGTCTTCACCCGCGCCGTCTCCGCGCTCACCGTCGCGGACTGCGCATACAGAGGCTTCAAACCGACCGAGTGCGCTAGAACGAATTGCGATGCACTTCGAGCGAAAACGTCGACATCGACGTCCGCGTTGTACGACGATTGCGTCGAGTGTTGCGCCGGGGAAGACGTCGCGTCTACTACCGTGAGCGCTCCGATGTTTCAACGCGCGCGCGTCCGCGTGTGCTCGTGACAACTCGGAAGGTTTCCTGAACTGGGCAAGTTTAAGCGCGAGGCGTTGGAACCGCTCGCGGAGACGAGAGACGTGACGTTTGAGCTCGTGAAAGGGGCGAAACCCGCGTTGACGGTGTTCGGGGACGACGACGAGGAGGTGGAGACGATAGATATCGGGCGTTGGACGTCAGAGACGATTCAGGAGTACTTGAGGGATAAGTTGGTCGAGCGGACGAGCGTCGACAAAGCGGCGTCGACAAAGGATGAGTTATAATAAAGTGCGGCGCATGTCGATGCAGGGTTGAGATAAACCACGACGGCGAGAAACTGGACGTGACTCGAGCTTCAGAAACCGCGAGAGACGCTTCGAGCGGTGGAGTTTGACGATTAAAATTAACGGTTATCGACGTTTGCGACAATATCTGACAGCCGCTCGCGCGAGCGGCGTTGTTAATCATGAAAAGTAGATTTTTTCACCCCATCCGTCGTCGTCCCGGTGGCGAAGCGATGCGCACACACACAATCGCGTCGCTGTGCGCGTTTTAAATTCCATCGACGAGCGAGACCGGGCCTTCGGAGAGCGTTCAATCAGTCAATCAGTGAGCCAAAATGGTTCCTAAAGTCATTTGCTCGATTTTCTATGGTTCGTGAACCGTCAAAATACGATAGGGTACAACCCCGATGTCGTAACCACCACACCGCGCACAAGATCGATCCAAAAACCACCCGGCGCGTCACACATCGCCGCCGAGGAGCGTTCGGACGAACCATGAGGGCGCGCGGACGCGTCGAACGACGTTCGTCCACGCGACCGTCGCTCGTGCGACTCGCGCAGTCTCTTCTCGCGTTCCTCTTCGGAGTCGTCATCATCGGTGCCTCGGCTGAGGATGATTACTATCGAATCTTGGGCGTCGATCGCAACGCTGACGATCGAACGCTGAAGAAAAACTACCGGATTCAGGCGTTGAAGCATCACCCCGATAAAGGTGGGTCCCCGGATCACTTTGCAAAGATTTCCGAGGCGTACGAGGCGCTGAGCGATCCGGAGAAGCGGCGGGTGTACGATCAGTACGGCGCCGAGGGACTCAAGCAACACAGTCAAGGTGGACACCCCGGGGGCGGTGGAGGGTTCCCCGGGGGTGGAGGGTTCCCGGGTGGAGGGTTCGGTGGGTTCGGTGGCGGTGGACGGAACATACGGTTCGAGTTTAACGGCGGTGGGCACGGTGGGCACGGTGGCGGGTTTGGCGGAGATCCGTTTGCGGATATGTTTGGAGACATGTTCGGTGGAGGACGCGGCAGAGGTGGCGGTGGTGGTGGTGGAAGGCATCGACAACCACGGCAAGAGAGACCAAAAGAAAACTTGTATTCGAAGAACTCGCCGGTGACGAGCCTGAGGCAAGGTAAATTTCCGGGTACGGATGCGAAGAATATTTGGTTCGTCGAGTTTTACGCACCATGGTGCGGTCACTGTCAGCAAATGAAGCCCGCGTTTGAGAAGCTCGCCAAGGAACTGAAGGGGTTCGTTCGCGTCGGCGCTGTGAACTGCGAGCAACAAAAGGGACTGTGTGCGATGGAGGGCGTCGAGTCTTACCCCACGCTCAAGCTGAAGAAGGCTGGGGTGAGCACGTCTTACGACGGAGATCACAGCATCCAAGCCATGAAGGACTGGGTGCTCGACAACTTACCTATGAGTTTCGCCAACCTGCGCAAGCAAAACCAAATGGAGCGGTTCGTCACGGGCGACTGCGCCAAACACGGCGCTTGCGCCATGTTCTTCAACGACGCGCATGACACGCCCGTTTGGTTCAAGGTGACGTCTTACACGCTTCGAGGAAAGATTCCTCTGGCCGAAGTCAAGGGTAACAACGCCGAACTCGCTTTGAATTTCGACATTGCGAAACAGCCCACGTTATTGGTGATGTGCGAAGGCGATATCGAGAAGACTGTGGCATACTCTGGGTCGATTGACCCTGGAATGAAGAGCGACGCGGTGGAGAAATGGCTCGACAAGTTTAGCGCTGGCAAGGGATGCGCTGGCGTGAAGAAGACTCCCAAGCAAGGATTGAAGCTCGATCCGAACGCCAACTTTGCCAAGATGAAGGTTGGGCAGCTCAAGGCGCTGATGCATGCGCATTCCATACCGTGCGTGTCGTGCTACGAGAAGAGTGATTTCGTCTCCGCCATTCTCACCTTCATCAAGCAGAGCGGAACGGGCTCGCACGAGGAGCTTTAATAAGTTGATTTAGCGCGAACGTAAACCACATTCGCTAATATAGCAATTTAATCATTAAGATTTCTGAATTCTTTCACAACGTCATCTACTCGCAAGTCTTCTTCTAATCGGCGTTCGCGTCCCATGCGCTATTGAACGAAGGCGCTCCAGGGGCGCCTCGGAATGGAGAACCGCCGGGACGTCCTCCGGCGAACCCTGGCGGCGGCTGCCTTGGCGGCACAGGATACCCCATAGCTTTAAGAATGAGCCTAGACATCTCCCCATACAGGTGCCCACCTCGGTCTAAAAGTTGCAACAGCGACATGATGAAAAAGTGCAACGCCTGCGTATTTTCGTCGACGAGAAATGAAATTTTTCCGAAGAGATGCACCACGGACGAGAGTGAATGCATGATTGCCTGCCAACCCGTGAGCGGTGGTGCCCCCGGCGGCGGACCCTCCGGACCATACGGTCCCATGGGCGGCGGGCCGCCGTACATGCCGCCTCCGTACATGGAACCGTACCCGCCGTACATCGAGTTGCCGTACATCCCGCCGCGGTACCCACCGTACCCGCCGTACATGGAACCGTGCCCGCCGTAACCCGACCCATACATCGATCCGTACCCACCGTACCCACCGCCGTACCCACCGTATCCAGAGCCATACATTGATCCATACCCGCCCGAACCGTACCCATACCCGGAACCGTACCCGGAACCGTACCCATACCCGGAACCGTACGCGCTCGTCGACGCCCGGTTATCCCGGTAAGTCGCCTCCCAATTCCTCGCCGGAGGCGTCGTCGTCGTTCCGGTCGGATTATTTGCCGTCGCCACCGGTGGGGTCACCGTCGAACCCGCGCCGGGGGCGTCCCACGGCTTGACCGCGTTTCCATCAGCCGCTGGCGTGCTCGCCCTCGCCGTCTCCCCAGTCTCCTTCGCCACTGTCCACGGTTTCGGCGGTGGCGGCGTCGACATCACGATCGATCACGTCTTCCTCCGTCGCGGTTCGCGGCGCGTCCGTCTTTTCTCGTCGTCAAACGAACGAGGATTGAATGAATCCAAATTGGATTTTGACCGAAAGCGAGTGAGAGTTCCCCTCTCGCGCCGGGAACGACAGCGTTTCGGTTCGTCGCCTCTCGTCGCGGTTCGTCGCTCGACGGCCGTGCGCGCGCAAAGAACGTTCGCGCCTGCGGGCGCGCGTGTGTGGTTTCCCGACTCTCGCGCGTCGAGCTCTCTCGCGCGTCGAATACTGTCGAGTCGTAGCGCTCGGCATAATTCCACGCGCGCGACGCGACGTGACGATGCGGCGCGACGTCACCGACGCATCCGCGTCGACGCGCGTCGATGCGCCCCGAACGACGGCGTACGACCTCGTGCGGCGTCTCGAGACGACGTCGGGGACGTGCGGGCGCGGGAGACGCGCGGCGTTGGAACGCGCGTTGACTGGTGCCCGAGGGCGGGGGACGCGTCGGACGTTGGAAACGGGCGGTGCGCGCGGGGACGTCGACGGCGGAGTGGGAAAAAAACCGAGTCGGAACGTTGGGCGGGAGATGGAGATGACGACGGAGGATGACGAGCGGGACGTCGTGGCGTGGGCGAGGGCGCACGAGGCGATGGATGTAGATGAAGAATTCGAGGAAGCCGCCAGCGAGGCGAACGCGAACGTCGTGGGTTCGGGAGAAGGGACGCGGCGACAGTTGGAGCGATGGGCGGACGAGAGCGTGCTTAAGAACGTGTCGGGGAGGTATGTCGAGTTCGATCCGACGCCGAGGAGCACGATCGCGGTGGCGTATTCGCCAGACGGACGGACGTTGGCGAGCACGCACGGCGACCACACCGTCAAGTTGATAGATACGGCGACTGGGGACGTGCTGACGTCGCTTGTCGGGCACGATCGCACGCCGTGGGTGGTCTGTTTCCATCCGACGAACCCGGACGTGTTGGCGAGCGGCTCGTTGGATAACACGGTGATCGTTTGGGATAGAAAGACGGGCGCCATGACGGCTCGTTGGGATTTTGGCAAGTCGATCGCGAGCTTGGCGTTCCTTCCCGGAAGCGATCTATTGCTAGTCACTGCGGGGCACAAGCTTTCGTCTTGGAACTATCGGCGTTTTAGACACGCGTCGCAGATGAATCCGGATGGCAATCTCATCAGAAGGGAGGACGCGACGCAGGTGCTGCTGCGCACACGAAGGTCTCTTCGAGTAGTGCACTTTCATCCAACCGGCATGCCGTTGTTGATGACCGCTGAGGTGTGCGATATGGATTCGAGCTCGATGACACACGGGTTGACACGCGACACGAGCGATAATGCGCTCCTCGGTACGAGTAACTACGACCAAGAGGGTGGCGTCTACGTCGCGTCTCGCGACGCTCCGGGAAGCTCAGCTGGAACGCGGCACGGGATTTCTGAGGCGCTAGCGGACGCGTTGCACGACGTAGGCACGATTCAGCCACGTGAATCGATGTCTCAAGCCTCATTGTTCACGCCTGTGAATACGCGAAGAATCATCTCGCAGCCTCGCGAGCGGTTGCGTGCGTCGCTCGGCGTTGGGGATCGACCAATGCCTGTCGCTGGAAGTCAAAATCCTCCAATGTCGCTCGCCCAAGTCGCTGGTCGCGCCGCACAATTAGATTCTACTACTGGGAACGTTGAAGCTCCGCAGATACAGCCACCGGCCGACCAGGATCCGTGCGTCGTGAAGCTCAAACTTTGGGAGTACGAGGCGTACGCCGATGAAAACGGTGACATGAACATCAAACCTCTCACGGAACTGAGATTGGTGCTCCCGCATACAGTGCTCTGCAGTGAAATGGGCGCACACTTTTCTCCGTGTGGGCGTTTCATCGCCACGACCCAAGCGTGCAAGCCTCCGCTGCGTCTCAGTCTCAGTCTCATGGCTGACAGCGCGCGACCATACATCTGCGAGCTTCGTGTCTACTCCATCGATGGTGGCAACTTTGGTGAAGTCTTGTGTGCCAGAGCTGTGAAAGCGGCGCATTGCTTGACGAGCATCCAATTCAGCCCGAGCAGTGCACACGTTCTGCTCGCCTACGGACGTCGTCATCAATCGCTCAGCCTTCTGATGGCTGACGGCGATACATTTACACAAGTGAACACCGTCATCGAGGTTTTCGACGCGAAAAGCATGCATCTTCTTCGAATCATTCCGTCTGCAGAGGACGAAGTCAACGTTGCATGCTTTCACCCGCGTCCTGGAGGCGGTGCTGCCTACGGCACCAAAGAGGGAAAGCTTCGACTGCTCGTCCACGCTGACGCGCAACGATCCGACACGAGAATTGCGTCCAACGCTGATTTCACCAGCATGCACCAGAGCTGAGCTGAGATATATCCATTGGCGAGTGCGTCGGTGCGTCATGATACAATAGTGAAGTATTTTTGTTCAAATTATCCGCCTTGTATGATACGATATTGTAGAATTTGTAGTGTTTATGTACATTGCTTTACGAAAGAGATGTCGCATCGCACGGCGTTGACGCGACCACCCTAGATACTTGCTTCGCACACCGCGGCGTGCTGTTCTCGAAATTGTTCGCGTTGATTTGTCTTGATATTCATGTAATCATGATTGGATTTACGGATGCGCTCGTGCACGCGCGCGCTCTCTCTGAGAGCACAACAGCCGGCGAACCATCACAGCACAATACCAATGCAACTGTTCAACAAACGGGGCCACCTCCGATGGCTTTGCGCGACGAATCGAGCGGAAAAGATAGCGGCGCACGTAGTCAGGGTACGTATGCTTGGCCTGCGTTGTGGATTTTCCCGTTTTGCGTCATCATGCTGTTGTTCCTCTTTAAAGGGCCGCTCTTGTGTTTCCAACGTCGCTCACGCCAACGAGCGGTCAACGCACAAACACAATTACATGACATCGAGACTGGCGATCGAACTGAGCACATCGGGCATAGCGAAACAGAGAGTAATTCGGCTCTAGAACGATCAGAGGAGAGAGGCGCTCGAGATATCTACTTTTTGTTACAACGACGAACTGGCGATGGCTCCGCTGAACGGGCGTACGACGAGGCGACATTCGATCCTGGATTGTGGCGGAGCATGGCCATCGCTCGAGACTTGGAATCGAGACGTCGGCGTCGACAACTTGAAGAAGATTCAACCCATCGTCGACCGATCGTCGCTTTACCAGAACGCGTGGAGAGCGCTTCCAGGTACGCAGCCGAAGCGAACAAAGCCATCGGGCCGGCGTCCGACGTAATCTTGCGACGCCTGACCCGGGTCGTCGTAGGAAGCCCGAGATGGTGGCAATTTTTACGAGCGAACGGGCACATCGCGTCTGGCGTCGATCACGACGGAGACACGGACCCTACGGCGAACATCGAGGAGTGCGCCGTGTGCTGCTTTGACTTGGCAGCCGAAGACACTGCCATCGTCCTCGCGTGCGCTCACGCCTTTCACGAGGAATGCATCATCAGTTGGCTTCGAATTCATGCTTCGTGCCCGGTGTGCCGATGCGAGGTGAAAAAGATCACTATGGCCCAACGTGCGAATGCGTTCACGCGCTCTCGCCATACGGGCGACTGATGCGCAAAAGCAACAGTATACTGAAACCCGCGCGCAATGCGGTGCGATTGTAATTCTAACCCGCTCGGGAGACGCGCAATCGACGGTTTGAATCCATTCAGTACATCTCGCCATTTGCAACTCGTCTCTGCACTGCCTCGTGCGTCGACCACGCGCGCATCGCGCAATTTCAGATAAAAAGAACAGTCAGCGTGGGCAGACGCAAGCGCGCGACGGCACTGCTCGGCGCGGAGACGCGAGAGATCGTGCGAGGCGTCGACCGCGACCGGAAGAATCCCATCGACGCCCGCGACATCGACGCGCGCGATCTTCGACCCTCTGGACAGCGCTACCGACGACACGGTGACGGTTGAACCGCGTGGAATTCAAGTTGGACGGAGCGCATGAGCTTCTCACCGCAAAAGCAATCCTCCGAGGACGTCTCACCGGGCGTTCGAACGCCCATCGACCGGTCCCCGGAGGCGTCCATCGCGACACCGCTTCACGGCGAGCGCGCGGGGGCGAAAAAGCGCCCGCGGTTGTCGGGAGACGATGACGCCAGGGCGGAGCTGACTTTGGGCGAAGAGCGCGTGGCTTCGACGTCTGTGAGAGAGATTGCGGCGGAGATTAGAGTGGATGCGTTGAAGCAACAGGCGCGGACGTTGAGTGCGGAGCTTGCGGGGGCAATTTTAGAGGCTAGACGATCGAGGTACGGGGAGAAGATGCGGCGAGAGGGCGTCGGGCGCGCGGTGGCTCCAGGGCTCAGCCGTCTGAATCGCGCACGAATTGAAAACGGCGATCGAAACGGGAACAGCGTACTGACGAATCTTTCCGAAACACAGAGAGGACAGCGACGAATATTACGACGCGAACGATCGAGTCCGGGCGTTGACTGTCGAGGTTGAAAAGTTGGAGAGGTGCGTAGACGAATATTTTGAACTGCGGCGTTTGAACTTTGACTGACTAAATGTCTTCGCTGCACGCAGAGAGGTTTCTGAGTTTGCCTTTGAGGATCCAGCAGCTCGAGAACTCTTGACTTTTATCGCGTTCGTGCGTCGTAAGTCTCGGCCAAAGGTGACGATGAGCGATCTGAACACAGATACGCTTCAGCTCATTTTGCGCAAACTCGAGACGGGCACGCCAAAGGATCGACTCGCTCTTTCAGCCGTGAGTAAGCGATTTCGCGAGGCTGTGAGAAGCCCCACGGTTTGGAATGAGCTAGACTTGCGGGGTAGCTCGACGACGGTGACGGACAAGGTGTTGTATAGCATCGTGCGCGACGACGACGCGTTTTCTTCCGTAGAAGTTTTGAACCTGAGCGGGTGCGCTCTGCTCACCGACATTTCCGTTCTCAAGGTGCTCCACAAGTGTCACAAGAGTGTGTGTAAGATTGATCTGAGCGGGTGCGAGCTCTTGACTGCCGAGACGGCGCGATTCATCGGGTCGCAGTGTAAGCGGTTGGAGGAGCTCAATGTGACGAACTGCAAGCGCATGTCCACCAAGGTTGTGCTCGAATCGATCCAGAACAACGCCTTGACGCTCTCCAAGCTTCGAATCATGGGGACCAAACACCTTCATGGGCGTGTGGATGAGCTCGACTTCGAAGATTTAACTGAAGTGACTGAAAAGTACTTTGGTTGGTTTGAATCGATCAATGGCGCGTACGTCGAGGGTGACGTCGAGGAAGTCGTTAGTCTCGTTCGCTCGTGCGTTGAATACATTCAAAACTGGCGCTCAGGTCACGCAGTGACGTTGTGCGACCACGCGGATACAATCCAACACGAGGGGCCGCAGCCGAACAAAGTTGTCACCATCTTTCCAGACTGCGGTCACGTGATGTGCGTCGACTGTCAAATGATCGAGCGCAGAAACATGACTCTTGAGAATGGGTGCTACGTGTATCCGTGTCCCGGGTGCGCTCAGCGTTCGCCGAAGAGGTTCATGCCAGCTCCGGGTGGGTTTGAAATTCTCGTTCGCGAGAAGACGGACTATTTAGCCCAAAGAGCCCTTCGCCTCACCGACCGCTGGGAAGCGGGCGCGTGAGGTTGACTCTGCGAAGACGGACGAGAAATCGTCCATCGATATCAATAGCCCCTAGAGCGTTGTACCTACCCATCTTGTAACGATAGGCTGCTTTGTGCGCATCATAAGGTTTAACACTCGTTCGCGTGCGTGTTTCTATTCATATAAAGGCGTGTTTTCGTTTCGGAAGGTGATTATCTTCAGGTGAGAATTACAATCGACGTTAGACGTCTCATCGCTGGCCTTGCTTCAAGAAATTACTTGAGCGCGCTCTTGAAAACTTTTAAAAGCTTCAAGAAATTACTTCGAGAGCGCGTTGAGGGCGTTGAGATCGTCGTAAGCCATCTTTAATCTCGCAACGGTCGCTTGTTCGGCGGCGCGGGTCCAGGCACGCGGATCGTAGTACTTCTTGTTCGGCTTGCCTTCTCCCTCCGGGTTGCCGATTTGGCCTTGGAGGTAGGCGTTGTTCTTCGCTTCGTAGTCGCGAACGCCTTCCCAGAAGCTCCATTGGGTGTCGGTATCGATGTTCATCTTGATGACACCGTAGGAGACAGCCTCACGGATCTCTTCGCGAGAGGAACCAGAGCCGCCGTGGAAGACAAAGTACACCGGCTTGTCGGACGCGGTGCCCTCCTTCTCCTTGACGAACTTTTGGGCGTTGGCCAAAATCTTCGGGGTGAGCTTGACGTTACCCGGAGAGTAGACGCCGTGGACGTTACCGAAGGCGGCAGCGATGGAGTAAAAGTCCGGAGCGATCGGTTGGAGCGCTTGGTAGACTTGGTAAATCTCTTCCGGCTTGGAGTACAAGTCCTCCGGGGCGACGTCAGAGTTATCCACGCCATCCTCTTCGCCGCCGGTGATGCCGATCTCCATCTCGAGGAAGCAGTTGATCTTCTTCATGCGAGCCAAGTACTTCTTGCAGATTTCGAGGTTCTCCTCGATCGGTTCTTCGGACAAGTCGAGCATGTGCGAAGAGAAGAGCGGTTCACCGTGCTTGGCGAAATATTCCTCGTTCGCCTCCAAGAGACCGTCAAACCACGGAAGAAGGTTCTTCGCGCAGTGGTCCGTGTGCAAGATCACCGGCACGCCGTACATTTCCGCCAACGCGCGCACTTGAAGCGCGCCCGCGACGCAACCGGCGATCGCCGCCTTTTGGTCCTTGTTATCGAGCCCCTTACCCGCCATGAAGTGTCCACCACCGTTGGAAAACTGAACAATCATCGGCGCGTTGGCCTCCTTCGCCGCCTCGAGGCAGGCGTTGATCACCGGGGACATCGTGCAGTTCACGGCCGGGATCGCGTATCCGTTTTCCCGCGCGTGGTTGAGCACGTCGATCATGTCTTGCCCCGTGACGACGCCCTTCTTGAGCGTCGCCGGCGCTTTCGTCGCCGCGCGCGTCACCGTCGATCGGCGGACCGGCGCGGATGAAGAGGAGGTCTTCGTCGCGCGCATCGGCATCGGCGCCGTCGCGCGCTTCATCGTCAAGCCTTGCTGCATGTTGCGTGTGCGTGTGTTTTGCGTGGGTGTGGGTGTGACTGAAAACGAAGAGCGCTGTCCGGCTCTCCTTTCTCGCTCGCGTGTGCGGCTGTGCCGCGGCGCCGCGTCGTCGTCCGCATCAGGGGGACGCGCCGTCCGCGGACGACCCGAGTGGGGGTTCCCCATCCGTCCATTTCCACGGTTCACGACTCGTCAAGAGGGGCGTGACGGGCCCCGTTCTTATCCGTATCATCCGTCTCGGTGACGACGACGACGACGACGACAGGGCGACAGGGCGTCATGCGCGCGTGCTCGGTACGTACTTTTTTAGTGCGTGTATCGGCGTATTAAAACTTATGATACGTGACAAAACCAGGTATTTTAAATGATAATAGTAGGATGAACACCTTCTTATTTCATCGTTTTCATCGTTTTCGTTCGTCTCGCGACGACGACCGCGCGGGCGAGTGGATCGGGCGCGCGAGTGGGTACTGTGTGTACACTGACGGGTCGTGACTCGTGGATGGTGTGCGCGCGTCCAACGCGATGGGAATCGCGCGGGAGAAGC
>Ga0255784_10002733_pt1 | contig 13728 bp, 11 predicted proteins | sample 101ome_14_FD_179982 | JGI IMG/M metagenome (GOLD analysis project Ga0255784, IMG submission 179982) | Coastal salt marsh microbial communities from the Groves Creek Marsh, Skidaway Island, Georgia - 101403AT metaG (version 2) | ecosystem: Environmental > Aquatic > Marine > Intertidal zone >...
CTTGCCGCATTCCGTGGTAAGGGTCCTGGCCCAACAGGACCACGTTCACCTCGTCGGGCGAGGTGCATTCAAACGCACGCCAAACCGACGGCAACGGAGGGCACAGCTTCCCTGCCGCCTCCAATTCCTCGACGCGCCAACGCAACTTCTCCGGCGCTCCACGCACTCCTTCGCTGCACCACGACGGCAACAATTCTCGCCAGTCATGTGGCGGAAGAGGCCAAGGTTTGGGGGAACGGAGCATGCCTGAAACGCGGGGGTTGTGGAAAACCTGTGACGGGTTCGTGCGCCTCAGATTTTCAATGCGCCAATCTAGTGGGTATTTTTGCGCTTTCCCACTCGACGCCCAACCATGACCGAAGCCCTTCCCATCGACCCGTCCGTTGTCAACCGCTTGAAAAGCAAAAAGGGGAAGGATCTCTATGGCTATCAAGCAGATGCCATCGAGACCATCATGGGGAGAATTCAAAAGTTTCCCGAGGGATACAACCTCCTCTACCAACTGCCGACGGGCGGCGGCAAGACGGTGATTTTCTCCGAATTGGCCAAACGCTACATTTTGGAAACGGGAAAGCGGGTGTTGATTTTGACCCACCGCATCGAACTTTTGGGCCAAACCTCCACCCAACTCACCGAAATTGGGGTCCCCAACAAGATCATCAACAGCAAGGTCAAGGAGCTCGAAAACAGCGAGGACCACTGGTGCTACGTCGCGATGGTGGAAACCCTCAACAACCGCTTGAACGACGAGCGCATCGAATTTGCCGACCTCGGACTGGTGGTGGTGGACGAGGCGCACTACAACAGCTTCCGAAAGCTGTTCAAGCACTTCGAGCCTCAGATTTTGCTTGGAGTGACCGCCACTCCCCTCTCGAGCAACATCAAGCTCCCGCTCCACGACAACTACGAGGAGCTGATTGTGGGTGAGAGCATTGCGAATTTGGTGGGCCAAGGGTTTTTGGCCAAGGCGAGCACGTACAGCTACGACGTGAACCTCCGCGCCCTGAAAGTGGGCATCAACGGCGATTACACGGTGAGTTCCTCCGAGCGTTTGTACGGCAATTTCCTCATGCAAGAGAAGCTGCTCTACGCCTACGAGGAAAAGGCCAAAGGCACCAAGACCCTCATCTTCAACAACGGCATCAACACCTCCAAGCAGGTGCAGGCGATGTTCGCGGAAGAGGGATACCCGTGCATGCACCTCGACAACACGCACAGCGAAAAGGAACGGGCCGACATCCTCGAGTGGTTCCAAAAAACGCCCGACGCCGTGTTGTCTTCCGTGTCCATTCTGACCACCGGATTTGACGAACCGACCGTCGAAACCATCATCCTGAATCGAGCCACCAAGTCCCTGACGCTGTACCACCAAATGATCGGACGCGGCTCGCGCATCTTGAAAAACAAGAGCGAGTTCACAGTCATCGATTTGGGGAACAATTCGCGGAGGTTTGGGCTGTGGGACGCGCACATCAATTGGCACGACATCTTCAAGTCGCCGCAATCGTACATCGACGGGTTGTACACCGACGAAGAGATAGAAAACGAGTTCGTATTCGAGATGCCGGACGACCTGGCGGTGCGCTTCGAGGGAGGGCCAGAAACCGAGTTCGACATGGCTGAAGCCTACGTCGAGGTGACCCGTGAGGGACTCCGTCCCAAAGAAGCGATTCGACGCAGCCTGGAGCAGCATGTGGCCATCATTCGGTACGCCGCAGACGACTACTGGGACGCCGTCGAACTCGTGGATTTGCTCGTGGACGACGTGAAGTACCGCGTCAAGCAGTACTCCAAATGCATTGCCAAGGCGACGCCCAACTACCGCAGCTGGCTGGAAGAAGAATACTGCCGGAACCTGAAGACGGCCCTGCGTCACGCCTTCAACGACGAAGAATAAACCTGCGCTGGTGAATTCGTTCGCTGCGCGCTCAACAGACTGCCCCCCAGTTGCTGTACCTTGGTTTCATGACTTGGCCGGGGACGTTGTTGTGTTTTGGGGTGTGCTTCTTGCTGGGGCATGCGTGGAGCCGAAAAGCGCAACATGAGCACCCCTCGGTGGACTACGACGGCGAAGTGCCCGATGCCTGGATGGAACGGCACCAGCGGCTGAAAGACCACATGGGGTTGGCTGCACGTGGCCGCAACGTCAACGAACGGCGCACACGTGCGAAATTGACTTCCCTGCAACTCCATTTGAGCCCGCATTTCATGTTCAATGCGTTGTCGTCGGTTCAATGGCTTTGGAGCGAGTCCAAGCACGACGAAGCGCGCAGCTTGTTTGCCTCCTTCGTTTCCCTTTGGAAACACCATTGGCGCGAAGAAGGAGATGCGCTTCACTCGCTCGAAGCAGAAATGGACACGTTGCAAGCCTACGTGCATTTGGAATCCTCGCGGCTGGGCCGATCCGTCTCCTTTCGCTCCCTCCTCGACCCCGCCATCCCCCGATCCGCTCGGGTTCCCGCCCTGTTGTTTCAACCCGCGGTGGAAAATGCGCTGTGGCATGCTTTCCGAGATACGGCCGTGCCGCCACGGATCTTGCTGTCCATCAACACCGACCCCGACGCGTCCACGTCGCTTGACGTGGTCGCCTCTGTGCTTGACAACGGGCGTGGGCTCCAGAACCACAGCAACGATGGCAGCTCCATGCCCCAACACACCTCTTGGGGTCTGAACATGACGCGCGAAAAATTGAAGTTGCTCGACAGCACGGCAAGTTTGGAGGTGCTTCCATGCAAATCCCCCTGGAGCACGGAAGTGCGGTTCAAGTTTCCGCTCTGTCCGCCAGACTCGTGAGTTCAGGCAAACGAGGGGACGGAGCCGCTGCCAACGTGCCGCGCTTGCCCTCTACAAAATCCAGCCAACCCACTGCCGCAATCATGGCCGCATTGTCGGTGCAATAGGCCATAGGCGGAATGTGAACTGTCCACCCAAGTTCACGATGGGCGTGCTCCAGCCGCGCGCGCAATCCTGAGTTGGCGCTCACGCCGCCTGCAATGGCGACCTCACTGATCCCGGTTTCCTCCACGGCCCGCCCAAGCGGTTCGACCAGCATGTCCAAGATGGCCGCTTGGACCGAGGCGCAAATGTCCGTTCGACGACGCTGCACGAACGTGGCGTCGTCGCGCTGCGCCTGCTGCAAGAACTGCAGCACCTGAGTCTTGAGTCCGCTGAAACTCCAATTGTAGCCTTCCATGCGTGGGCGGGAGAACGCAAAGGCCTCAGGGTCTCCCTCACGCGCCAATTGGTCCACCACCGGACCGCCGGGGTAGGGCAAGCCAATCAGCTTGGCCACTTTGTCAAAGGCCTCCCCTGCTGCGTCGTCCAGCGTTTGGCCCAAGACGCTCATCTCCTGCGGGCTGTCGACACGAACCAACTGGGTGTGCCCTCCGCTGACAGTCAAGCACAAAAAGGGGTATTTCGGCGTTGGACCGGGTTCAAGCACGTGGGCCAAAATGTGCGCACGCATGTGGTGCACAGGCACCGACGGAATGCCCAACCCCCAGGCAAAGGACTTGGCGTACGACGTACCCACGTGCAGTGATCCCTGCAACCCTGGACCAAGCGTGTAAGCCACCGCGTCGAGGTCCTGAGTAGCAACGTCGGCTTTGGCCAGCGCGGCTTGAACGACGGGGTGGATTTTGGACAAATGGGCACGAGAAGCCCATTCCGGAACCACCCCACCCAATTCGGCATGCAAGGCTTGGTTGGCCACCACGTTGCTCAGCACCTCCGCCCCGCGGATGACCGCCGCCGAGGTGTCGTCGCACGAGGACTCAATTCCCAAGATAAGTGGCGTTTTTTCGCGTTTCATCGCGCTGCAAATTTATGGCGCAACTTTTGCCAGACCTATCTTCGAACTCCGTTGAAAATCATGACTTCCAACCCGGCTCCCCCTCCCGTCTCTCCTTCGGCGCATCCCCGTCGACGTTGGGCTTGGGCGGTCCTGGTGCTTGTCGCTTGTGCGGTGGTGGGAGTCGGGAAGAACCGCTTGGCGTCGTGGGGCGTCAAGCGCGCCCTTCGATCCTTGGACGTGCCCGTGTGCTTCGAATCGCTCGACGTGGCCTTGATGAGGGGCGATTTGACGGTGGTGGGGCTGGCATGGAACTCCTGCGACTGCGCTGAGGAGGACGGCATGACGGCTCGGACAGACACCTTTCGAATTCGTCAAGCTCGTTGGTCTGAAGGTCGACTCGAGGTACAGGGCCTTGACCTCGGAAACGTTTCCATGACCGGAACATGGAACGCTCCCTCCGATTCTCTCACGCCACATCAATCGCGTACAGCGTCCTCTTGGCCCGCCTCGCTGAAGCTCGTTTCCCTCGATTTGGTGGGTTGGAAAAGTCTCGCGTGGTCGCACGACTCCACGGCCGCGGCCGCGTCGAGCGGAAGCTTGGCCGAGGTCCTGGTGGGGCCCAAGCGCGTCGAACTGGGTTCCATGAACCTCTCCGGTGCATGGGGGAAATCTCCGCTCATGCCCGACACCGTGATCCTCGGACCGTCGCACCTTCATGGACGTTGGTCCCCGGAAAGCTGGCACGTGCAGAGCAAGGGCTTGGACCTCCCTGGCCTGCGGTTTGAAGGAGCCTTGTCCTGGCCCGAGCGCGAAGGCAACGGATCAGCCGAATTGACTTGGGACTTGCTCGCTCCTTGGGCGGAGGCGCTTGACGTCCTGTCGCTTTTCAACGAATTGGAATTGAACGGAGGCCAAACCTCGGCCACCTGGAACCTCAAGAGCGCCTCTTGGAACGCTTCCCTTTCCGGACCGGACTGGCTTTCAGCGGAGGCTTCGGGTACTCCCTACTCGTGGAACGCTTCCGTACATGCCCAGCGCATTCCAGCAACGTACCAGGCTTCCCTTCCCTGCACCCAATTGACGTGGCAGGCGCAAGGAACGCCAGCCGCGTGCAGCTGGAGTCTGGTGGGCGATTCTTCCGTTCGAGTGACCGGTACCGCAAGGACGACCGACGGATGGTGGGAAGCCTTGCCTTCGTCGCTCCCTGTCGCCGACCTCTCCTTCGACGTCGAACTCTGGGGAGCATGGATTTCAACTCCGGCCGAAAGGTTGACCGCAGCGGTTCGGCACGACGACCGCCGTGCCACGACGATCGACCTCGCGCAGCCCCAGGCTCCCCTCCCCTGGAAGTTGAACGGATCCTGGACGGCCCCTGCATTTGCATTTCAAGCGGAGGTCCAGCGCGTCCCTACTCCTTCAGGCGACACGCTCGACCTCACGGCCTGGGGCACCACCACCCTTTCCGCGGATCGCCATGTCCTTTCCTGGCGAACCAAGGCCAGCACGTCGTCCGTTCCCGACACGGTGGCGTGGAACGGTTGGGCCAGCCTCGACTTGTCTTCTTGGCGCAGTCAAGTGCGGGGGTTGGGCCTTGCACTTGAGGCGACCGGGAAAGGTTCTCCCGGTCTGTGGGTGCAGGCGGCGGCCCGGGCGGCGAGACGGCAGCGGGTGGTTTGGCCTTCGTTGGACGCACAAGCCCACCTTCAAGCGGACAACGCATTGCTCTCTTGGTTCCTTCCTGAATTGCACTTGCTCCAAGACGCCGACTTTCAATGGTCCTCCAACTCACGCGGACTGGGGGGGCAGGTCAACCTTCCACGGTGGACCTGGGGCGAACTGGAACTCGATTCGACGCACGTGACCTTGAAAGGCGACCAAGCCAACCTCTTTGCCAACGTCGTCGCCGAAACCGCCAACGAGGCCCAGGGCGCGCCTGAACTTTGGGCCCTCGACCTGCACGCCGACACCAGCTGGCACGCCAACTTGGCGGTGGGGTTGGACGGGGGAAACACGGTCGAGTGGGCCCTGGAAGCCTTGCCAGGAGAGTCCCTGGGAACGCCCTGGACGTGGACGCTGCACAGCGGCTCGTTGCCCTTGGGTTCAGAAACGTTTGAGTTGGCTGAAACTCCGCTTGTTTGGACGTCCCCTGTTGCTCGCCCCCTGCCGCCCTCTTGGAAGCTCGAAAGCAAGCTTGGGTCCGTGGTTTTCCAATCTCAAGAACAAGCCAACGGCGTTCAAGCCTTGACGTTTCTCGGCCACTTCGACGACCTCTCCTCGGTCGCACGAAACCTGCACCGAGACCTGGATGTGAGGCAAGTCGTTGCCTCGGGTGCCGTGGAATGGAATCCCCACGGAACCCGAGACGTGCTTGCTTCTCTGCAGTGCACGGCAACGGGCCTTGCCTTTGACGCGTTCGCATTCCCACGCGCCGACCTGTCTCTTTCCTGGCGCAAAGGGCTGGTGTTCGTCGAACTGGGGGCGCGCAATGCCGAAACGCAAACCTCGCTCGCAGCAGACGGGGCCTTTCAGGTCAGTTCCATGGCCTTTCCCCGCATGAATTTGGACCTTTCCAACCTCCCGGTAGAATGGTTTTCAACGTGGGTGGACTCCACCACAGCAGTGCTTGAAGGGCGAATGAACGCTGCCATCCAAGTGGCAGGGAAATGGTCCAACCCCCGAATTCAGGGCACGGGCAACTTGGACACCTTGACGGCATTCGTGCCGAGCTTGGGCACGTCGTTCAGCGGCCGTGGCGGATTTCAACTCAACCGCGACGAATTGGTCCTGAACAACTTTGTGGTGGCCGACGAGCAGGGATTGCAGGCTCCGGTATTTGGTGCGCTGCTTCACGACGGTTTTGAAGATTGGAACTTGGACGTCAGTGTCATGGAAGCCCCGGTTGGAATGAAAATCATGGACTTGCCTGCCACGCCGAATGCTCCGGTGTTTGGCTCGCTTTACGGGGGAGGCACACTGGACGTGTTCTATTGGAACGACCAAATCACCCTCACCGGCGACGTCGTGGCCGACGCCCCCTCCGATTTCAAAATCTCCTTGGTCACGGAAGAAGACAACGGTTGGGGGGAGTTGGTCCACTTCGCGACGCCCCAAATCGCGAAGGTGGATTCCACGGAGAAGCCGAGCTCGAACGCCGCCACCCCCGAGCTTGGGGTGGTGCTGGATTTGGACATTGAAGCCCGCCCCGGAGCGCGCGTCACGTTGGTGATTGACGAGGAAAACAACGCCAACATCGTGGGCTACACCGAGGGCAACATCCAACTCGTTCTTGAAGACTGGGATCGAATGACGTTGCAGGGCCAGTTGGAAGTGGTCGAGGGCCAGTACGACTTTGCGCTCGGGTCGTTCTTGCGCAAGACCTTTGAGGCGCGTCCCGGCGCCGTCCTCAGGTGGGACGGCGACCCTTACCAAGGGGAAATGGCACTCGACGCGGTGTACCGAACTCGGGCCAACGTGCAGCCCCTGCTGGGATCGGCAAGCAATTCGGGCATGCGGAACGAAAACATCGACGTCGTGCTTCACTTGAATGGGCCCATGCTTCAGCCCAACATCGCGTTTGACTTGGAAGCTCCAAGGGCCGACCGGCTTGTGCAAGAAGCCCTGGCCAGCGCCATCACTGACGAAAGCGAGCGCACCAACCAAGCCATCGCCTTGCTCAGCTTGCAAGAATTCCTGCCGCAGCAATTCAGCACCTTGGAACTGGGGAGCAACGGGCTCCAAGAATACAGCATCGACATGATCACGTCTTCCCTGTCGCGGTTTTTGAGCCGCATCAACGAAGACATTGAAGTCGGAGTGTCGTACGATCCACAAAACGCGCTTTCGACCACGGAATTGACAAGCCAAGACGCTTTGCAATTGGCCTTGAAGGCCTCTTTCCTGGAGGACAAGCTGGAGGTGGAAGGTTCGCTCGGTTCCAACGCCGTCAACCAGGACGCCCTGAGCGAAGCGAGGCTGCAAAACGTCCGCGTTTTGTACCATTTGGACGAGGAGAAAGGCGTGCAGCTCACCGGATTTTCCGAATCCCAAACTTCAGCAACTCAGTCGGCCAACACGACCAGCCAAGGCATAGGCATTCGGTGGCACCGGGCGTTCAATTGGGAATGGCCTTGGCGTCAGGACAAGGAGTCGGATGAGTAAGCCTCGGAAAGTCGAGCTTCCTGGGACTGCAACCAGCAATCAATGAGCCACCCTTTGGCCACTTGCGGGTTGCGGAACACGCGAAAGGGCACGTTGGGCGAAAAAAACATCCAACGAATGCGGTGACGCAAGGCGGTGATTCCCGAAGGCACGACCGCAGCACGGGCCACCACGCCTGTTGCGGCTTCCTCCGTCATCCAATAGGAAAGCACGTCTTGATCGAACACGTCGATGTCCGAAGGAATCACATGAAACACCGTGCCCTCGTGTTCCGGACACAAGGCCTTTCGCTCTTCTTCCACCCGACGTGCTGCCCCCTCATCCAACAAGTGCCTGGGGTCGTGTTCCACCGTGCACATGCCGTGGCTCCAAATGTACTTGGCCCGCTCGCTTGAACTTGTCATCGCATGATCCACGAACCCAAGATGCGGCACAATCCCCTCCTCGCTTCGCATCGAAGAGGGAACATGTTCACAACACGTTGAGAATTACGGTGTTTGGCGTCTCCCTTGAAACGACCGCCTCAGTCGCAGTAGTAGTCGCTCAAGGAACTTGGCGAGCAAAAATTGAGCGGCGCCGTCAAATCCCCCTCTTGCAAGTGCTGAATCGTCTGCTTGGTGTAGCCCAGCCCGTAGACGCCGAGCGTCGTCCGCGAACCCCAAAGTCCAATGCCTCCCGCAGGAGTGCCGTCCGCGTTGGTCACTTCAATGTTCGTCCACGTCGGCCTGTCCTGCACGATGCTGTTGGACGTTTCGTTGACGTCGAGGTAAATGGCCAAATCCTGATTTGCCACTTCCAACACAAAGTCGAAGGCGCGCTCCATTTGGTACTCGGCATCGTACCTGCCCAATTCGCGACGTACCCGAGGATTCGCCACCAGCCGGTTGCTCAATTCGGTGAAAAGCCGCTCGCATTCGAACGACTCGTCGATGGTTTGGGTGCCGTTGAGGTTGGTCACTTCACGGGTGCCCACAGGAATGGTCACTGTCCGGTCGCGTGCGCTGTCCAGCACGGTCAACTCGTCGTCGGCGTAGTGCTTCTCGACAAAGTGCACCACCAACGTTGCGGTGTACAAACTCGCCCCCGGAGAAGTCGTCCACTTGAACGGGAAGTTGGGGTACGTCGCGGTTCCATTCGGGCTCACCGCTGCAAACCCCATTTTGTAAGTCGGCAAGTTGGGCGGCGGTTGGTTGATGGCGCCGACACTGGACTCGACCATGGTGGTGGTCGCCTGGGCTTGCTTGCCGTCAGGAAGGCTGAGTTCAAGGCGGTAAAGCTTGTCGTCTGCCAGCGGCTCCTGCGAGGTGGCGGCGTAGTACAGGCGCTGTTCGGGTCCAAAAAAGGCCCCGGACGTCTCTTTGTTGCTCACCAGCGTGTCGCGAATCACCCATTCCCGTCCCGTGGGCAGTTCGTTTCCGACGATGCCTCCTGAACTCGAAGGAATCAACTCCACCACCCGAGCCTCCAGGCTGCCGGCGGGGTACTCCGAACTGTCCGCCACCTGCGCGGCAAGCAGTTGGTTCCCCTCTCCCAGCCACGTTCGGTTGATCTTCACCCACTGCGTGTCGGCTTGCAACTCGAGCAACCCGTACACCACAGGGAAACTGTCGTACGGCGCCGTCAGGTCGACGTCTGTGCTGCAACTGGACACCGACACGGCGACCGCCAAGGCCACCCCTCCTCCAATCGCTGCTCCGCGAAAGCCCATCCACAAATTCTTCATGACGCGAAATTACGCCTCCGCTGCTTGATTGGGAAGCGACAACAAAAAGGACAGGGTGTCTGCGCCGTCGGCGTAGTCCGACAAGCCCGGACATTGGTTCGCGCCAAAGCCCGCAGTGCGCAATCCGCGGTCGGTCAGGAGGTCGTTGAGCTCGCCGTCCGGTCGGGTGGTGACGACTTGGATTTGGTCTTGCTTGGAGTGCAACACATCTGCGACCTCCTTTGCCTCCGAGTAGCGCTCCATGAACAACGTCCCGATGGGCGAAACCAGCCCGGGATCCGCTTTCACCAGGACAAATCCATTCTCAATCATCTCTTCCTTGTTCAGGAGCCAAACCGCCTTGTGGTAGTCGTAGTTGTTGGCGTATTTGCCGTGTTGCGCCAAGTGACCCCAGGGCATCCATTGCCGGAAACACCGGTCCAAATCAAACCCCTCCGGCACCCACACCTTGGTCACGCTGCGGCATCCCATGCCGAAGTGGGCGAAGATGTCGTCGCCCAGCCGGGCCAAGTCGTCGTCGGTTTCCGAGCCGTCCAACACCGCCACGGAGGTTCGCGGTCCGCGAAACAGGTGCGGCAAGTGACCGAAGTACGCCTGAAAGTACCGGCCGGCATTGGCCCCACCCGTGGCCACCACGGCGTCGAGGTCGCGCATCAAGCCCTCGTGAAACTCGACCGCTTCTCCGACGTACGGCTCCAGCTCCGCCCACTTCGCCACCAGCCATTTGGGGAGCAGTGCATCGTCTTTGGAAAGTTTCACGTGCACCCGGTGCCCGGCAAGCACCGCGCACAGAATGTCGTGCCACCCGACCAACGGCAAATTGCCGGCCAAGATCAAGCCCACCTTGGTTGGCGTGCCGCGATCCGGCAGCGCGTACGCATCGAGCCAACGGTCAACCTCCTCGGGGCGAAGCGCTTGCCCGTGCGACGACAACGCGAGGTCGACGCTTTCAGAAGTAAACCAGCCGTTGGACGCCAAGGCAAGCCGCTTGATGTCGGCGTCTTGAAGCGCCTCCTCACGAAGCCACGCACCGAGTTGAACAAGAGACGAACGGAGTTTGTTGGCGTTGTACATTTGCTCATCAAAGGTACCTGCCATGGCCATCATGATTACAGACGAATGCATCAATTGCGGTGCATGTGAACCAGAATGCCCCAACAACGCCATCTACGAAGGCGGGGCCACTTGGACGTTTGCCGACGGCACGGGCTTCAAAGGCACCGGCGACCACCCCACGGCGGGGAGCGTCAACGCCGAGGAGGAACACGACGCCGTGAACCCGGACCTGTATTTCATCGTCTCCGACAAGTGCACGGAGTGTGTGGGCTTTCACGACGAACCCCAATGCGCGGCGGTTTGTCCTGTGGATTGCTGCGTCGACGACCCCGACCACCGCGAGTCGGAAGACCAGCTTCTTGCGAAGAAAGCCTTCATGCACTTGTAAGAAATCCGGCGCGTCGCACGTTAGAACTTCCCGTCATGCTTCGCTCCACCCTCCTTCCTCTCTTCCTTTCCCTGGGGTTCCTCAGTAAAACGGGCTTTGCCCAAACCCCCGAACTCGCCCGTTGCGAAGCCGCACACCAAAGCCTGAAACAAGCGCGCAACGAAGAAGATCGGCTCGCGCTTCACGCACAATTGGAGGACTTGTGGACCTCGGCGCTCGAAGCCGGAGCCATCCTGGACGTGGATTGGGGCGCTTGGGACCAAGCCGTCGTCGACCTTGGCGAAGGCGACGAGCGCCTCGTCGTGTTCACCTGGAACGTCGAGCTTGACAGCCGGCTTCAAGTGTATGGAGGCTGGGTGGTCCACGCCGCAACGGCCTCGGCACTGGGCTACGAATGGACGCAGTTGACCCACGACCCCGAAGTCGACACGCGCGACCTGTCGCGCATGCACCGTCACGATCGCTGGCAAGGAGGTCTCTATTACGACGGCGTCCTGACCTACGACAAAACCACCCCGGTGTACACCTTGCTCGCGTGGGACGGCGCAGACGCGCTGACCACCTCCAAGCGGGTGGAAACGGTGGAACCTCGCAACGGGCGGGTGCGCTTTGGGTCGCCCCGATTCGAACTGCCGGAAGGGCTTCAAAAGCGCGTGGTCATGACGTACGCCGACGCCGTTCAAGCGACGTTGAAGGTGGAAACGGAGCCGGTCCGAATCGTGATGGACCGACTCGCTCCAGAAGACCCCTCGTTTCGCGGGCAACATGCCTTCTACGGTCCCACCTTGAGCTACGACGGCTTGGAGTGGAAAAAAGGGCGTTGGCATTGGGTCAGTGACGTCGCAGTGCGCAATTCGGAGGGCAATTCTCCCCGCAAGTACCGCGACCCTGCAGCCCGAAGCCGACGCAACTGAGGTCTTGAAGACGCCCCTCCCGCAGACGCTCTTCCCTTCGTACCTTCCTTCCATGAACGTGTTCTTCTCCCGGCTCGCTTGCTGCCTGACCTTGGGTTTCCTTTTGGCCACCGCCTCTTGGGCCCAAACCCCCGAACTCAGATCCGACGTCAGCGGCGCGGAAATGATGACGGACCTCATGCGCCTGACGATGGTTCCGCTCTCCGAAGAACCTCTCGAGTTTCGGGGTCACTTGGCCTACGAACTCACGCGAAGCTCTCAATCGTCGGTCGGCGAATTGCGTTGGGATTTCGAGGGCAACGCCTTGATGTGGACCGACGCCTTGAATTCGGAAGGCAATTGCACGGTTCGGCTTTCGCCTTCCACGCCACTGGCAACTTTGGGACTGAAGCGGGAAGAAGGCAACTTCATGACCGAGCAAATGATGGTGATGGCAGGCTTTTGGGGCGAAGACAGCGAACCGCGTGTTCTCAAGGCTGAAAAGAACGCGGAGCCCACCGCAATCATGGGCAAAGAATGCCTCCCGTGGTCGGGCAAGGAAGGCAAATCTCGCGTCACCGTTTGGATGGCGGACGTGAGTCAGTTCAGTTGGAGTGAAGCTGAAATCGAGGCGACTCGCAACGCCGCCACGTCGTGGCTTCACTGCCGGCCCAACGCTCCTGAGCTTCGCAACCTCGAATTGCCGGCAGGCGTTCCGTTGAAGGCCGCTTGGGGGATGCCGGACGAAGAAGGCACCCTGCCCTTCTCGATGCAGGTGCTGACGTTGAACCCCTCTGCCCCATTCACCTTGGACGCCCCCAACCTGTGGATGCACGTGCCTGGACGGGACATCAACCAGGTGGCCAAGGAAATGAAAGAACAAAAAGCCGCCGAAGGAAACTGAGGCGAGCCCCAGGTCGCGGACCTCGCGTGGGCCTCACTCGGGCTTGCGCCACGAACCCTGCCCGAGCCAAACCTCCGTCGCCCCTGAGCCGTACTTCCGGGGGTCGCCCTCGCGGTACGAGCAATCGGGGTGGTGTTGGTCGAGCGCGGTGCGAATTTGGTGCCTGAGTACGCCCTGACCTACGCCGTGGATGAACACGATTCGGCGCAACTTCTCGCGCTTGGCGATGTCCATCATGCGGTCGAAATGGTCGAGCTGAATCGCCAGTTTCGTCCGGTCGGGCAGGCCACGCTGGTCGTCCACCAGCTCGTGAATGTGCAAGTCGACTTCCATGTGGGCGTCGCGCCGCGCCATGTTGGTCGCCTGCGAGTGCTGGTAGCGGACTTCGAATTCTTTTTGGAGTTGCTTCATCCGCTTTTCCCCCACGTCTTGCATCAGCAATTGGGCCAAATCCGGAACCTTGTCCCCGTAGCTCTTCGCCTCTTGCTCTGGGTCCGGTGCAGCGAGCAATTCGCGCGAAGGCACGGTGCGGTCGAAGCCGTCCTCGTCGGTGACCACCACTGAGTCGCCCTCCACGCGGACGACCGTCGCAGACCCGACGTCGTTGAGAAACTTGACCCGTTGTCCAGCCACAAAGCCCATCACGCGTTCTTTTCAATCACCCATTGACAGGTCACCGCCGGGCCCTGGTGAAACGGCCCTTCGTCCAGGATTTGTTCGCAACGCGCCTGCCAAAGCACACGGCCGTCGGCTTCGCTCCCTCCTTGGAACAGGTCGGAGGCCAACGTCGTTTCTTCAAACAACATGGCCACG
>Ga0255784_10002771_pt1 | contig 13609 bp, 13 predicted proteins | sample 101ome_14_FD_179982 | JGI IMG/M metagenome (GOLD analysis project Ga0255784, IMG submission 179982) | Coastal salt marsh microbial communities from the Groves Creek Marsh, Skidaway Island, Georgia - 101403AT metaG (version 2) | ecosystem: Environmental > Aquatic > Marine > Intertidal zone >...
TTTCGGTTGTTGAGATTGTATTACGCCAATCGAATATTCATGGGGGTGTGCTGCGTATCCACGGAGGTGTTGTACTTGTGTTTGTTCATGGCAAAGGATAAAGAGTTGAACGCGATGCCCGGTCCCTTACCGATTTCGAATGAACTCGTAAAGCGCGTGTCGTTCCTGAGCGCGTCCGACGCGTTCTTCAAAAAGACGCTCGGCGTCGGCTCCGTGACGACGTTCGCGACGCAATTCATCGTCCTCGCCATTCCTGGATTTTTGTTGAAACAAATCGCCAACGTCGCGCAATTGCGATCCGCGGTCGTTGCCATGTGCGAACACGAGCCAGAGTTTGCGAGGAAACGAGAGGAGAAGACGAACAGAGATTGATTAGCTTGATTGATTGGTTGTTTAATTTAATATATTGTTTTTAGAAAAATCCCCCATCACAGAACAATGACAAAAATGAAAAAATTCCTAACAACACCCTCACACCTCAAAAAGAACGAACGAAAACACACTTACGTCGTCGTCATCGTCGTTTCATTCCTTACCAATTCCCGTCGCATCAAATCATCATCAACAACATCAACAGTTTTTGCAGCAACTCGCGAACATGTCCTCGTCGCCGTTGGCGGCACGTTCGCCTCAGAGCGAGGGAAAGGAAACCAGAGGAGGAAGAAGAAGAAGAAGACGATTTGCAATCGTAGATTGCGAGGACGAAGTCGAGTTGGCCTACGTCGCCATCGCGTACGCACGTCTCTTGTCCAACGCAACGAAAGAAGACGACGAGGAAGGTGAAGAAGAAGTTTGGGAACACCACAGAGTGCCGGAAGGAGAGTTACCGAACGCGAACGAAATCGAGGAATACGATGGGATCGTCATTACCGGCTCTCGACATTCCGCCATGGACGCGAAATCTATGCGCTGGATGAAACATTTGAAACAGTTTTTAGAGCGCGTAACAACAACGACAACGACAAATTCATCATCAGCATCATCTACTACTACTGAGAAAAATAAGAAGAAGAAGAAACAGACGCCACCGAGAATATTCGCGGTAAATTTTGGCGCGCACGTGTTGTGCGAAGCGTTAGGAGGGAAGGTGCGGAGACGCAATAACAGTAGTAACGACCGAGAAGAACCAGAAGCGATTGGAAAGTTTACGTGCGAATTCGACGCAGAAGCGTGCGAAAAGGCGTTCCCGAAATCCGTTTGGTCGGGCACGCGCGCGATACTCGAAGAGAGGAAGAAGCAGAAAATGAAGATGGTTTCGATGCAACGAGACGAGATATGCGAGTTGCCGGAAGGTGCGGTGATGTTAACGAACGCGGTTGTAAATGACGACAGCGATGATAGTAGCGATGAAGAAAATGAAACAGAAACTACCGTCCCTAAACCGGTATCGGTATTCCAGCCGGTCGAACATGAGTTTTCCAAATTTATACCAGAGAGACAGAAACAGAAAATAGCGGAAACAAGCGCGAAGAGCAGCGGAGACGCACACGATAAAGAAAAGAAGGCAAAACAACTCGAGGAAGAGGCAAAAAAGAAGAATAAGAAGAAAGCTCTCCCATATTCGAGCGAAGCGGTGTGCTGCTGGGCGTGGTCGCCTTCGTTTACGAACGACGACAAAGACGGCGCAAAGTCCAAGGCGAGGGTAATGGCGTGGCAACACACCCTGTTGCGCGACGAAGAAGAAGAGAAGAAGAAAAAAGATTACGATCCGGAATCGGACCCGTCTATTGCGTTTTTATCCTTAGCTAGAGCTTTCCTTAGAAGTAAAGACGATGACGACGAAGACGACGAGAATGAGAGTGGAGTTGCGTACTTGAACGATACGAAAACGTCGCTCTCGAAATGTTTACAAGCCGCGAGGGAGACAATCGAAGCGAAGAGTTTAGACCAGTGGAAGAAAAAATCCATCGTGCGAGATGAAGACGGAAACGCGATCGAACACGACGAAAATGAAGTCGTCGTTTTAGGCAAAATGGAATCCGTCGCCGAACAGGCGTTCTTAGCTACCGCAAAGGCGGTAAAATCGGAGTTGGATTACGCGAGCGAAGAGTTTCGATTGTATTCCTCCTTGAACGAAGTCGCCAAGAACGCGTTTGAGAGACGCACGAAAGAAATTTCAGACGTTCGAGTCTTCGTAAAGAAAATCGTAGACACGGAGAAGAAAATACACAACTCCATACTGCCAACGATAGAAGCATTGGAGAAACAAGTCGCGCTGTTCGAAAAAACCGTCGAGAACGCAGAAAAGAGGTGCGATGAAATTGACGCGAGGATAGCTAAACTACTCTAAATTTTTACAATATTGCCGCAAAACTAGTAATACTCTCTATTCTAAAGTTCTTCTTCTAAATCATTCGTCCGCTACTACTTTAAACACGTCGCTCCTCAACACAATCTTCTTCCCGGCAAAAATCTCCTCCCCTTCGTGTTCGCACTTCTCCTCGCCGTGCCTGAAAAAACACGCTCTTCCCATCTTTGGCGTGACGCTAAACACTCGATTGCCGTGTTCGTCCAAGAAATACGTGTTCCCGCCTCGCAATCCGTTTTCCTCTCCGGCTAAATATAAGAGCATCGTGTGCGTGCTCACTAATTTTTCTCCCCGATTGCTCGTCTTTCGCACACGTTCGTCGATGTGTGGACCGAAATGGTGCGATTGCGTGTACTCGTACACTCTGAAATTTTCATTCAGAGAGTGAAACTGTTCACCACCACCACCACCAATAAACATAGTCTTCAACCCGACGTCTTCCCATAACATTTTAGCTAACTTCTCGTCCACGAAAGAGAGTCGATTGTTTTTACGCCACGCCTCTCCGAATTTCGGCCCTCGACTGGTCGCCAATCGATATCTCGTCGAGCAAACTTCCGCGATTGCTGCGCATTCTTTGGCGGATAAAACGTCGTCTCTGACCAAGACGGAGTGCAATTCGTTCTCAAACTTTTCGGTGTTTTGCTTTTTTTGCAGCGACGACGGGGATTGTCGCTCGCCGAGGGTGATTCGAGAAGAGAGCGTGAACGGGATTTCTCTTCCTCCGTTCTTTTTACTCGTCGTCGTCGACCCACTGCTCCGACCGCCCATGGTTTACTAATACGTAGTAGTTAGGGGTGTTTTAGGGGATGATGATGCTTGTGAGGGAGAGAGCAGCACAGTGAGGAAGAAAAAAAAACGGCAATTTTTGCAAAAAAGAAAAAAAAAACGCCCATCACAACACGACGCACACATTTATTCTTGTTATTTGTTCGAGGTTGAAAGAAAGGACACATGAACGCGGGCGTGGACGAGAAACTGTCGCGATTAGACGACAGCAGCCGGGACGCGGACGAGTCTCAGTCTCAGTACGAGTATACAATAATGTACGAGACGGGGTTTCCGAGATACGGCGTACGATTTTGTAAGTGCGCCAGTGGTAAAAAGTGCGTGTATGGCGGTGAGGGAAGGATCGAGAAAGGGCAACTGAGATGGGAGTGCGCGGACTATAGCACAGGGGTGAGGCTCGCAACCTCGTATCATTTGAGATGTCTCCCGGACACATCCGCGATTGAATTTTTGAATCGCGCGATGTTGGAGCGAGAGTTTCGAGAGGCTTCGGAAGAAGAAATCATCGAATGTTTTTTGGACGGGTTCCACGACATCTTGGAGGATTTTCATCGCGAAGACGTCAAAAGAATCCTGTTAAAACTCTTCGAGCGAAAACCATTCGACGAGGCAGATCACGCGTTTTTTAATCGAATAGATTTACCGCGCGGCGTGACTTTCGAAACCGCCGCGAATGAGACCGTGAAGAAGTTGATCCAACTCGGCGGCGGCGTCGGCGGAGATCCACCTATAAAGAAGGTCAAGGCGGTAAAAGCGAAACCGAAAAAGAAAGCGATCCCCCCCAAGAAAAAAGCGCTCAAGATGTCGTCGAAGAAGGTGGTGCCGAAGAAGATACATCTTGTGCCCCCTGAATGAGCGCGACGAGAGGAAGTTAATCTTTGGAAGAGAGAAAAGAGAAGGAAGAGAGAGAGACAGACGAGAATACCTACTACACATACGCAGTTTTACATACACGCTCTTAGAGAGAGAAGAGAGAGAAAGTAAAAGTGAGAGACAAAAATTATTCTTCACAAAAAAAAAAGTTGGAAAAACAGAGACACACGCGTAAAAGAATATAATACACACTTACACTTACACACACATACTATCAAAGAAGACGAACGAGGGGACGACATGACTGCAAGAAAAGACGACGACGTCGTCGTCGGCGGCGGCGATTTAAAAAAGCAATCCCAACTGGACGAAGAGAAGACGGAGTGTTCGAACAAAAACAGATTCGAATTGGAATTGGAGTTCGTCCAATCGCTGGCGAACCCGCGATATTTACATCACTTGGCGACGACGCCTTGTTCGTCGTCGTCGTCGAACAGTCTTAAAGCAGATGATAACAACAACAACGATATTCTCAACAGCGAAGAGATGGTTGAGTATTTGTCCTATTTACAGTACTGGTACAAAGATCCGCGATACTCTAAATACATCTTATACCCGCACTGTTTGTACTTTCTGAAACTTCTCCAGGAGAGAGAGTTTCGAGTGGCGATGAGAAACCCGCGGAGAGTGGAGGAAGTGCACGTGGCGCAGTTTAACTTTTGGGCGTACGATTTAACCGAACGAGTCAGAAAGATGCGAGAAGAAGAAGAACAAGGAGAGAAGATGAAGGAGTAGAGAGAAGTAGTGTAGTTGGATAGTAGCAATCGTATAGAATAGCAAATATAATACATCCGCGAGAGTATAGAGTACATACGAAACTTCTCCCGCGCGGCGCGAAGATGGAGAAGAAAGAAGCTTTCATATACGCGAGAGAGACGATGGCGATGATAGAGAACAGAGCAGAATATATATATGTAATTGTTAATGTTTAAGCGATGCAGATTCGTGCGCCATCTTCTTTTCGCATCATCGATTCATCGTCCGAGGTGATGATAGTAATATCTCTCTCCCCACATTTCCTCATTTTAAAACACCTAAACACAAAACAAACACGATGTCCTTCGCGGTTTTCTCGGCGGCGGCATCGGCTCGGTGCGGCGCAGCCTCGACATCTTCATCTTCATCGTCGTCGTCGTCGTCGTCGTCGTCGTCGTCGTCGTCGTCAAAGAAAATGAAACCAACGACGCCCGCTTTAACAGCAACGACGACAACGACAAAACTCATTCGCGGGTCCAAAGGGAAACATCAACGCAGAAGAGAAGATAACATCATCCAACTCCGCAGAGGAGAGTTTAAGAACCGAGACGACCCTCCTCCGTGGGAGACGAACTGGTCCGTGGACAGTCGATTGATGAAAATTGACGGGAGTTTGTTCGACGAAGACGAGGATGATGATGATGATGATGATTCTTCGACTTTTAGAGGAGAAGACACGATGATTGACATCAGAGGATTCGCGGAGCCGAGCGGCCCGCACTCGTTCTTCCTCGACGCCGACATCACCGGCCACGTGCGATGCCACTGCGACGCGTGCAACGAAAAATTCAACCTACCCATAAAATCTGGATTTAAACTCTTCCTGGACGAACACGCGACCGCGTTCGGCGACGTTTCCGGAGACCTCGAAATCGTTCCGTTTCCTCGTTCGACCGAACACGTCGACTTGACTTCGGTCGCGCGGAGTTGGATCGAGATGACTTTGACCGAGGAATTTTTATGCGACGAGTGTAAAGACGATAGCGTCGAAAAGTGGAGTTTAGATTACGACGGTGAAGTCAAGGTGAGGTGAATTATCACTCATTGTAATTTGATATGTATAGATGTATAGATAGATAGGTAGTATTCGCGTGTACCCCAGTATTGATGTATTGTCATCTGCATATTTTTTGGTTTTCCATTTTTTTACACTTTTTCTCTTCATTTTTTTGACGGCGGCGACGACGAGAGAGAGAGACACAAAAGAACGTAAACAAACAAAACATGGACAAGATACTCGCCAACGCCGTCACGGCTTCGGTCGTCCCCGGACAAGCGGCAACGGACGCGAAACGCAAACTGGACCAAATCAGAGACTTGCCTCAAAACTCGACGGTGCCTTTGAGCGAGGAAGACTCGCAAGGCGCGAAGATGTTGGAGGCGTTTTCGGTGGACATCTCGCACCAAGAAGTCGAGCGCATCATAATAGAGTTGGAGGAGATTTATAAAACCCAACCGGGAGAGTGGCTGCCGATATACGGCATCGGGTCGATATTAGCGAATGATTTAGGGTACGAAGATGAGGATGAATTCGAAGACGCGCTGAAATCGACGTTCGAGGAGTTTGTGAATAAACTGCCCATGATTGAGTGCAAAGACGTGGAGTCGGAGTTACAACCGGGTCTCGTTCGCAAGTGCTGGCGGTTGATACCGGAGCTGAAGGCGGAAAATAGGAGACCGAGGTGCTTGAAGTTGGCGTTGAAAGCGAAGTCAGATTTGTGGAGGATTTTAATGCGCGCGCCTGGGTCGTCCATTGAGATTCCCGAGATTGAGTTTTACGCCGGCGGGGACATAAAGAGGCAAATCGATAGCGTGTACAATCATCTCTCGCAGGCGTGTTTCAACTTGGAGTCGCACGTGCAACACATGGCGAGTTGCGCGGCGAACCCGGAGGAACAACAAGGGATTATAGGGACGATTGAACGATTGAGGAGGATGTTGGATTTAGATGAACCGTGCACGATGGTTATTCGGTGCCCGACGGGGGAGACGGCGTTTAAACCAATGGACGGGATCGAAGTTTTGCCCTTCGACGCGCCGATTCAAGGTACGGTGTTGATGACCGACGATAGGCAAGAGCTGGAAAAGAAACTGCACAGAGAAGGAGAATAATGGAGCGGAAGAAAATTTATCGCGTTGTAAAATACTGCTAGCATTTTTGAACTATACTCTTGATATTACTGAAAATACCGCCTACTCGTACTACTTTTACTAACCGCGCGCGCGCGCAAACGCTCGGGTGCTATATTAAACGACTAAAAACAAACGTCAATCGAACCATTTGAAATCGACTCTTCCACTCGTCGCTTCGGCTAACGCCGATTCGAGTTCTTCGATCGCATCAAAATCTACGGATAATTCTAACGAAACTCCACCGGTATCCTCGTCCCACTCCTCTTCCTCCACTCGCACTCGATCTTCGTTCGCGAACCGTTCGACGGTGCGTTTCACTCTCTCCACGTCCGACGAGGCCTCCACGTTCGCAAACGCCACGACAATTTTTGCCGCTTTCAACTTTGTCTCTGATTCTAAATCTAAAGTTTCAAACGCCAGACTGACGGCACCTCCGTAAGCTCGCATTAATCCCCCGGGTCCTAATTTAGTTCCACCATAATATCTCGTCACCATCGCCACGACGTTATCAAACTCGAGCTTCTCTTTCTTCCCGTGGAGGACGTTGAGCATCGGAATTCCAGCCGTCCCGGACGGTTCCCCGTCGTCGCTCGAACGATTATTCGCGTCGCCTATTCTCCACGCGAAACAATTATGCGAGACAGACGCGTCCGAGTGGTCTTTGATGAACTTCATCGCCTCGGACGCGTTGGAAATCGACGCTATTTTGCACACAAATTTGCTCTTCTTCGCGACCAACGTCGCTTCGTGATACGGCTTTTTCGTGATGACGCGTATCTTATTCTTCCCATCCGCGGTAGAATCAGAAGAGGCAACCACCGCGCGATGAAGATGTTTCGCTTTAGTCGCGCTAATGCTGCTGCTGCTCGAGGAGTGAAAACAGCATCTGCGACAGAGCAACGCTCGTTGTTGACTTTGACATCGTACCAACAACATCTCTCTCTCTCTTCTCTCTTTGCGTGTAAAAGTGAGACAAAAGTAGACAAAAGTACAGGAAAAAGAGCGATTGCGAAAGGAACGAATAAGAACAGAGAACAAGTACCAATCACGGGGTATTCTTTTTACTTCTTTCTGCTACTACAACAACAACATTAACAACAACAACAACAACTGTAAAATGGTTATCATTACTTTCTCGTTTATTATATCTGTGCTACTAAATATATACGTGTGTGCGCGCGCTCGCGAGCGTTTTATATACTCGTCGCGCGCGCTCAACTTTTTTAATCTCCTCTCTTGTGCTAAAACTTCTTTTATTTATTCTTCTTCGTCGCTATCGACCAAGACTCGTTTTTTCCGTTCACCAGCCGGCGTGTCCGCCTCTTTGTTCTTCTCTTTTTCGTCGTCGCCGCTATCGTCTTCGCTATCGTCGTCTGGAACGATGAAATCGTCGTTTTCATCGTCGAGTTCGTCTTCCGCGCCTTCTTCCAAAAACGCGGCGTCCAACTCGGCTTCTCTTCTCGAGCGTTCGTCGTAGTACAGCTCGTTTGCAACTCCGCGAATGCTTCGGTTGCCACCCCCGTATCGACCGTCTCTTCCACCGTCTCTTCGCATCATTCCGTCCCCACCATCTGCTCGTGCTCGTATATCTTCGCTCATCATTTTCTTTCGTTTTCGTTGCAACTGCGCCTCTTCCCTCGCTCTCTGTTCGAACAATCGATCCGACGCTTCCTTCTCCCTTTCCGGATCGACGTTCGACACGAACCGCATCGTACCTTTCGCTCTCGCGCCGTGTTTCTTCTCGATCGCGTCGCGCAATCTTTTGTGCGTGTGCGAATCCGTCGTCGCCGGTCTAAACTGCATCCGTTTGCTAATCTTCGCTTTCCCTTCCATCAAACCTTGATGTCTCGCAAAGACGTATTGATTCAAACCTTGCTTACTCGACACCGCGGTTTCCGTCACGTTGAATACTTCATCTCCTAAGTGCAACGTCCTCGATCCGTCCGACCATTCCACAAACTTTGCGTTCGATTTCAATTCATTCGTCAAAGAGTCTCTCGTCCACCTCGCGACGTTGCCTTCCTTTGCTTTTAACCGGGATCGGCCGAATTCATCCACGATAGTTTTATCTTCTTCTTCTTGAAAGGTATTTTCATCGAATTTCTTCGCGCAAACGTCGAAAATGTTCGTCGCTTTGCTCACGATCGGGTTTAAGTAGATGGCTTTGTCGCTCGCGTCGTTCAAATCTCCTTCTTCTTCTTCTTCTTCTTCTTCTTCGTTCAGAGCGGCGATCAAATGCATCGGCTCGCCTTTTCTTTCCTCTTTTTCTTCTCCGTCTTTTTCTTCCTTGTCCTCTCCGGCGTATTCGTCTAAAACCGAGTTCACTTTAGCATTCCTCTTCCCGTCTGCTTCTTCCTTCTGGTCCTCTATGGCCATCTCCACGTCCTCTATCTCGTCGTCCTCGTCCTCGTCGTCATCTTTTTCGTCTCCTAATTTTCTCTTCTCTCTTCGATCGCCGGCGTCTTCTTCTTCGTTTTTCTCCTTCTTTTCCTTCAGAAGCTCTTCTTCGCCCTCCGAGTCCGAGGAATCGCCGAAGATGTTCGCCACCAGCGCGTCCGCCATTTTGCTCTCTTCTCTTTCTTGTTGTTGTTGTTGTTGTTGTTCTTCTTCTTCTTCTTCTTCTTCTTCTTCTTCTTCTTTTCGCGCGTGTTTGTGTTTGTGTTCTGAGGACAATTTTCTCTTATTTTGTTAGTTTTTTGCTCGCGTAGAGAAGAAGTCAAGAAGAAGAAGAAGACAAGAAGAGAACACAAAACGCGTTAATAATAATAATAATAATAATAATAATAATAATACGGGAAGGAACAGAAGACAGAAGAAACGCACCGCGAACTCGAGAGGAGGATAAGAAGAGAGAGAGAGATAGAGTGAAAAAGGTTGTTTTGTTTGCAGTTTATGAACCGCTCTACTACTATACTTTTCTCTTTTTTAATACACGCGCCCGCTATATATTTTTCTTTTGATGATGTGTTCGTGTCGTCAATCTTCTTCTTCCTCGAACGCGTGCGAACAATCGAACCACTTGTCTTTTCCGTGCTGCACGTCGCTTTCGCCCAACAGCGTGAACCCGGCTTTCTCGTAGAACGGAATCATGTGTTCTTTGCACAACAACCGAACCGATTTCAACTCTGACTTATTCTCCCGTTTCCTATCGTTATTTCGAGCTTTCAAATACATTAAATACGTTTGTAACAGTTTCCCTCCTTCGCCTCTTCTTCGTTTGCTCTCCTTAACGCACACCGAGTGCACGCATAAAACGGCGCCGTCTGGTTCGTGTTTACTCCCCATGGTTTCCGCGGTCAACGTCTCGTTCTCGTTCACGCACGTCCCGCACACGTACCCAATAATCTCGTTTCCACTTCCTTCCGTGGCCACTAAAAATAACTCCCCCGCCCGTTCGCATCGATAGCGAAGCGTCTCCAAAGACGCTTTTTCTTCCTCCGGGTACGAGTTGGATTCGATTTCTGCGATCGCGTCGATGTCTCCCTCGGAAACGGGGCGGTAGGAGACAAAGTTAGAGGGGACTTGCGCGTACGGGAGAGAAGACGAAGAAGAAGAGCGAAGAGTTTTGTCCATATTCGTATTTTATTTTAAAAATGTGCGGAGTAGTTTTGTGTGTAACTTACTTTTGGTTCGTAGAAACGAGAAGAAAAATGAAAAAAAGAGTAAAAAATACACGAGAGAGAGAGAGAGATTATGATGTAATAAAAAGACAGACACAAACACGCGCGCGCTCTCTTAAACGAAGAAGACGACTCTCTCTCTCTCTCGCACACACGCGCTAACACGCTCACCTCTTTTTCTTCTTCTTCTTTTTCTTTCTTCTTATTCTCTCGTTGACAAAAACATGTATGCCTCGAATAACTCTTCCTCGGCGACACCTCTGACCACGGCGGGAGACGCGAGAAAAACAAAAAAAGGTTTCCTTCCGATGCTTCCGAGACGGAGGTCTTTGGATAAGAAAGCAACGAAGAGACCGACGACGACGACGACAACAACGAGGGCAGCTTTTCAATCGGGGACGATGGTTTTTCCAGAGCAAGAAGACGAGGCGTACCCGTACTTATCGAGACGACGGGGAAGAGTCGTTGCAGAGGAAGGTGGACAGTTTGTCAGACGAGGTCACGCGGCTTCGTACGAACACGAGTTGCAGTTGAGAGACGAAGGGGTCGTGGAATACGCCGTGAGAAGGAGGCTTGAAACGACAACGGGAGCGAGACGAGGAGACGTATCAGATGAAGTCTTTGCTCGATTACTGGAAGGAATTTTGGGAGGGAGTAACACCGAGGACGATTCCATTCGTTCGCGCGAAGCTACGGCGAAGGAGGTGCGCGAATTCGCCTTGTTCGGATCGGACGAAGCCTTCGAGACGAGACGATTAAAAGGAGGACCACTCTACGCTACGCTCAACAATCATCGCGCGAAAACGTTCCACGTGTGCGAAACAAAATCGCAAAGCGCTTTCGGTAAATCAATCATGAAGACGTTCGTCTCTTCCGATCGATCGACTGGTTTCATCGCGTTCAAAATGATCGAAGCGAATACCTCGAGAGTGTTCGAGGTCTACGAAGGTTCGCTCGCGATCGAAACCGATCCGTTGGACTGTGGATCTATCGTAATCGTCGCTCGAGGTAAGGCAAAGTTGAAAGGATTGTTGAGAAAATTCGCGCACAAGCAAGTCGCCAACGTGCTCGTTTCAAAAATACGCGCAAACTTGGAAAAGACGAGAAACGCAATCGACGCACCGCTCGCGGAAAAGAACACGAGCGAGAGCAACAAGAACAACAACGCGTTCGCTTAATTTTTGAGAGAAAAAGAGAGATGACATCTGTGTATAATCTGTTGTACATAATAAGCACACGTCGTTGTATTCATGACTTCAATGCACCTTCTTTTTACTAAATAACGCGAGAAAATACACCGCAGAGAAAAAAAAAAGCCACACACGCGACGCAAGAAGATACACAAACATGCTGAAAGAACTGTTCACGCCTCCGCGAGAGGAAGAGCACATCAATCGAGACGCTTTGCGGGAAGTGAGCTTAGAAGAAAACGAGCAGGAGGAGGAGGGCGACGGTTCACCGCCATCCCTCGTCGTCGTCGCCGTCGCCGACGACGACGACGACGGCGACGCCGAGCAACCAAAAGAAACGGAGAAGACGACTTCGATAGAGCTTTTCCTCTCGCAAAACAAAAACTTATCGGAGATGAAGCTGGAGAGAGACGGACAAGCGGGGATCATGCTCTGGATAGAAGTTGGGGTTTTTTGTTTTCTGTTGTTTTCTCCGATACTCGCGTTGATTCCAACCATGACCAACGCGGCGTTCATGGCGATAGAATTGTCTCTGATCGTATTAATCGGATGGTCAAAAATTGAATACGCGCACCGAGCGACGGTGTGGAACGTCTGCTTGACGAGAGGAATTATCGTTGATTTTCCGAAATCTCACAAGATAACTTTATGGTTGCGTCAACTGCCGATGTTCTTCGCGTATTTTTTTCTGTTTTTACACGCGTTCACCGTGTACTTGACGCTCGATCCTGAGTTGGAGAAGGGCGAATTAAGCGACATACTTCAAGCGATCTTATCGATTCTCGCCGTGTTGTTCGTTCTCCTCATGACGAAGGATTTCGTGACAATTGAAGGCGCGAACTCGTTGTTGACGCTTAACATGGTCGTGTACTTTTTTCGAGACGAGCATTTGCTCCGCGAGAAAGGTTTCCGAGTCGTTCACATGTCTCGTTTGCAAGACTTTGTCAAGGATCGATCGAATAGGTTAGGCCGCGAGAAAACCGGTCACTTTTCGTGGAACGAGATCCATCGCGATATCGAAAGCAGCGAGACGGAAGAGTACAAGGTTCGCGGACTATCTCTGATATGTGGGACTCGATGTGCGAGATTCTTGTGGCCGTTTCGAGACTTGGACGCGTGATGAGGGATTAGAAAGTAACTCTCTCTACTCTCAAAAATATTAATTGTTGGTTCATTCTTCTTCTTTTTTAATTACAGATTTTACAAAAACAAAAACACGACTTCTTATTAACATCGAAAGACTAGATTTACTTCTTCGCCCCGGCGGCAGCTTCCGCGGCTGCCGCTTTCGCGGCTTCCGCCGCGGCCGCTTCCAATTCTTTCTTCAACTTTGCCAAATCTCGGCAATTCGGCCCAGTCGGCTCCGTGTTCAAAGTCGTCGTCCCGGTCACCGGTTCCGCTTTATTCCTAATCTGACTCCCAACCTTCTCCGGCATCTTACCTTGCGCTAACGTTTGGACGATCGATACCGCACTTTCCGGCGTCAAATCCTCGTAATAATTATACGTGTACTTCTCCACGCCTCCCGTATAATCCGCCACCGCAATCATCGGCGCGTTTACGCAACATCCCATGCACTCCATCTCCCCCAAAGTGAACTTCCCGTCCCTGGTCGTTTCAAACTTCTTCACCCCTAAATGTTCGCTCAACGCCTTCTCGATATCTCTCGAGCCTCTCAACATGCACGGTGTCGTCCCGCACACCATCACGTGGTAACTTCCAACCTTCGAGCGGTTAAACATGGAGTAAAACGTAGCCACTTCGTACACGCGAATCGGCGCCACCTCTAACAACTCCGCGATGTGATTCATCACCGGAACGGTTAAATACCCCGCGTTTTGTTGTTGCGCGACGTCCAACAACGGAATCATCGCCGATCGTTTGTAATTCGGCGGGTACCTTTTCAAAATAGTCTGCACTTTGGTCTCGTTTTCCTTCGA
>Ga0255784_10002787_pt1 | contig 13532 bp, 12 predicted proteins | sample 101ome_14_FD_179982 | JGI IMG/M metagenome (GOLD analysis project Ga0255784, IMG submission 179982) | Coastal salt marsh microbial communities from the Groves Creek Marsh, Skidaway Island, Georgia - 101403AT metaG (version 2) | ecosystem: Environmental > Aquatic > Marine > Intertidal zone >...
TTCATGAATATGAGAAAGTTATGAATGAAAGGAAGAAATCAGACCCTGATTTATTATTAATGAAGTCCACTACCAATAATCCTCATAACATGTATATTTTGGTAGCAGCAGAATTGGGCATTATAGGTTTAATTCTTTTATTTAACTTGTATTACCAACAATTTAAGCTTGCTATTGCACATAAAAATAAGCTGAAAAAAAATTTACTAATTGGAGTCCTAATTAGTTTCTTTGCTCTAAATTTTTCTGACAGTTATTTTCTTGGGCACTTTTCGACTTTTCTCTACGCATACTTAGTTTCAATTTTATCTATTGATTAAAAATGATAAAAAAAATATTGATTATCATTCAAAGATCAAATGGAGATGTTTTTCTAAGTTATGGTTTAATAAGTTATCTGTATTTAAATTTTAATAAACCTAATATTGATTTATTGGTAAATGACGATACAGCTAGCGTAGCAAAGTTGGCACCAAATATTACAAATATAATCACATTTAGTTACTCAAAGAAAAAACACCAGAGGTATCAACAAGAAACTGAGATTATTAGAAAAATTTACAAAAAATATGATTTGAGTATTTGTCTTACTGCAAGTGATAGAAGCGTAATTTATGCGAGTCTAGCATCAAGAAAATCAATCAGCGCAATCGACTTAAGTATTTCAAAATCTTGGTGGAAAAAAATTATTCTTTCAAATTATTACTACTTTGATCATTCACTTCATATAGTTTTAAATAATTTTAAGGCGCTAGATATTCTTGATATCAAATATCAAGCAAAAACTTTAGAGGCACAAATTTCAGAAAGAGTTCAATTTAAAGTTCTCTCAAGGCTGAAAAAAAATAAGATTGATAAATTTTTAATTTTTCATCCTTCAGCCCAGTATCAATACAAAATTTATCCTAAATATCTAAGGGATATCTTATTAAGTATGTTTTCAAAATCTGGCATAAAAGTTATTATCACTGGTGGGGCAACAAAAATCGATCAAGAAATAGACAAAGAAATACCAAAACTAGCTAATGTTTACAACTTTATTGGAAAAACTTCACTTGAGGAATATATAGCCTTAAGTAAGATATCTCAGGGCTATATTGGTATGGACACATTAAATATGCATATTGCTGCAAGTCAAAATAAAAGAATTTTTGCAATATTCGGACCAACAAATCTTAAAATGTGGTCTCCGTGGTCTAATTTTTCGCAGAGGTGTGCAATTAGAAATACACCTTTACAAACCTACGATAACACAACAATATTTCAGGCTGATTTATCTTGTGTGGCATGTGGCAAAGCTGGGTGTGATGACAATCATGGAAAAAGCGAATGCTTAGAGCATATAGATCCAAAAAGAATATTTTCAGAAATTGAAAAGTATCTAGATACTTTTCAATTTCCCCTGTTATAAATATCCTCAACTCTTAAGATATCATCTTCACCAAGATAGTCACCTGTCTGGACCTCAATCACTTTTAGAATTTCTTTTGATTGATTCTCAAGTCTATGAATTGATCCCTGAGGGATAAAAGTAGATTGATTTTTTGTGAGTTTAAATTTTTGTTCATCACATGTAATAGTCGCCTCCCCTTGAATGATAATCCAATGTTCAGCCCTATGATTATGTTTTTGTAGAGAAATTTTGGCTCCAGTTTTTAATATAAGAAGTTTTACCTGGTAACCTTCCTGTTTCTCTAAAGATTCAAAAGAACCCCAAGGACGGTGCACTTTTTTATGATTAATGCATTCTTCTCTATTATTTTTTTTAAGATCTTGAAAGATATCTTTTGTCAGATGTGCAAATTTTTTGTGTGATATCAATAGAGCATCCTTAGTATCTACAACCACTAAGTCGTCAAGACCCATAACAGAAGTATATTTATTATGAGACTGTATGTAAGAGTTATTTACATTTTGTATGTATACATCTCCTTCAAGAACATTCCCCAAACCATCTTTATTTTTTTCAAGCCACAATGACTCCCAAGAGCCTACATCACTCCATGGCGCTGTAAATTCAACCATTACAGCATTAGAGGTTTTTTCCATGACAGCGTAATCAATTGAAATATCCTTGCATTTTGAGAATAAGAGTTTATCAAGTCTTTTAAAATCGAAATCTTTTGTAATATTTTCAAAAACATTAATGCAGTTATTTAAGAGATATGGCTCGTGTAATTTCATCTCATCCAGATAAACAGATGATTTCATTGCAAACATTCCACTATTCCAAAAATATTTTCCGGATTTGTGATACTCAATTGCCTTGGCATAGGTTGGTTTCTCCTTAAAAGAATCTATGCGGTTTACTCCATCTGAGTCATGATGACTTTGGATATATCCGTAACCAATTTCAGGTCTTGAGGGTCTGATTCCAAATGCAACGAGATAGTTATTTTCAATTAGTTGGGTTGATTTATCTATAGTTTGATGAAAAGCATTAATGTCATGTATCTCATGATCAGCTGAAAGGACAATAATTGAGGAGTTCTTGTCAATATCCAATGACTCCAAAGCACAAATGGCTATAGCTGGGGCAGTATTCCTTCCTTCTGGTTCCAAAATTATTGAGTGAGGCTCTGTATTGATCTCCCTAAGTTGTTCAGCGACTATGAATCTATGAGATTCGTTGCAGATAATAATTGGCTTATGACACCATGAAGGAAGTCTAAGAATTGTTTTCTGAAATAAAGAAAATTTTTCATCGGTAAGATTTAGAAATTGCTTTGGGCAATTTTGTCGAGACATTGGCCATAATCTTGTTCCACTTCCACCACATAGAATTACTGGAATAAGCATTAATTTATCCTCTGTGATTCTTTATGAGTCTGGTTGTTTCCATGCAGATTGTTTTTCATAAAGTTTAATATACCTATAAAAAGTTCCCTCAAAGTTGCCAAAGGCAATAACAAATCCCGCTCCACCATCCAAAATTCCAAGTTTAAAAATATAATGTTTGATAAAAGCCCATGAACCATGAATAAAGGCTTTAAATACTGAAGATTTGATATTTCTCGCTTCAAGTTTTGCCACACCTAATGTAGAGTATTTGTTTGCTTTATGGATAATTTCCTCGGTGTTTTTAAAAGGAATCTGCCAAATAGAATTTTTTAAATGACCTATGGGCTTTGAGGATAAGTTAATAAAACCTTCATGGACTGGTTTGTCGTCATATGCCATTTTTTCTCTTCTAAAAAACTGTGGCTGACGATAATTAGGGTACCATCCTGAGAACTTAATCCATTTGCCCATAAAGAAATTCCTTCTAGGAATATGATAAATATCATGTTCAGGCTCAATTACTATCTCTTTAATTTCATTGTGAACTTTTTCAGTACAACGTTCATCAGCATCAATGCTTAAAATCCAATCATAAGAACAATGCCTGAGAGCTTCGTTTCGGAGATTGCCATAACCTTTAAATTCGATGTGGATCACTTTTGCACCCATAGATTCAGCTAATTCTGATGTCCCATCAGTACTATTTGAGTCAGCAAGAATAATTTCATCAGCCCATAGAACACTATTGATGCACTGTTTTATTTTTTCGACTTCATTGAATGCGATAATGTAAACTGAAATTTTTGGCATTAATCACAATATAGATAAATTAGTTACATATTATAAGTATGAAAGTAAGTCTCATAATAACTACTTTTAATAGATTTGATGCGCTTGAACTTGTGTTGAATAGTATAGAATTTCAAACTATTTTGCCTCATGAAATAATTATTGCTGATGATGGCAGCAATATAAATACTGTTAAGAAATTAGATAATTTCATCAAATCTTCAGAATTAAATATCATTCATTCCTGGCAAGAAAACCTTGGCTTTAGGCTAGCAAGATCAAGGAATAAAGCAATTAATATTAGCAGTGGGGAATACATAATAGTTGTTGATGGGGATATGATTCTTGATCCAAATTTTATTTCTGATCATATCAGTCATGCTAGAAGACATCAGTATATTCAGGGGTCTAGGGTTCTTCTAACCGAGAGCAAAACTTCACAAGTGATAAATAATAAAGATATATTTATAAACTTTTACTCAAGAGGTATTTTAAACAGGAAAAACGCAATAAGATCAAAATTATTATCTAAGATTTTTTCTAAGAAGAGTAATTCTATGACGGGTATAAGGGGATGCAATATGGGATTTTTTAAAACTGATTGCGAAAAGATTAATGGTTTTAATAATAAATTTGAGGGCTGGGGCAGGGAGGATAGTGAATTTGTAGCTAGATTCTTAAATGCAGGATTTATCAAAAAACATCTCAAATTCTCCGCAGTCCAATATCATTTATGGCATGGACACGAAAGTGAGAAGTCATTGCCCGAAAATGATGAAATTCTAGCGGAAGCAATAAATAATAATTTGTCTTGGTGCGATTCGGGACTCAATGAGTTTCAATTTTAGTATGAAAGTCAGTGCATTTACATTTATTAAGAATGGCCAAATTCTAGGTTATCCATTTGTGCAATCCATTAAATCTGTCCTGCCTATAGTTGATGAGTTTGTAATCAATGTAGGAAAAAGTGAAGACAGTACTCTTGAAATTATTAATAGTATAGAAAGTAATAAGATAAGAGTCATAGAGTCTTCTTGGAGTGATCATATGACTGAAAAGGGATATGTATATGGCCAGCAAAAAATGATTGCTCAATTTAATTGTACAGGAGACTGGCTTTTCTATGTAGAGGCCGATGAAGTTTACCATGAGCAAGACTTAGAAAATATATCTAAAGCTTTAGAGAAGTATCAAAATAATGAAAATGTTGAAGCCCTTGCTTTCAAGTTTATTCATTTCTACGGAAACAGAAACACATATCTTTATTCACCTGGATGGTATAGGTCAGAAGCAAGGATAATTAAATCCTCTATCAGGTCGTATGCCCCCGATGGTCTTTTTTGGTTGGTGCTCAGTAAAAATAAAATAGGCCGGTATCCACAAGCAAAACTTCTAGATATTTCTTGCTACCATTATGGGTGGGTTAGAAGTGAAGATGATATGAACCTTAAAAGTCAACAAGTACAGAAGTATTGGGGAGGCAAACCTCATTTAATAGATTACAAAAAAATGGATGGAAAAATTCTGAGAACTTTTGAAGGAACTCATCCTAAAGTGATTGAAGGTTGGCTAAGTAAGGAGGAAGGTTTATTCCAGGTAGATAAAGATTATAAAATTTCATCAAAGCAGAAAAAACATAGAATTATGCTTTTTTTCGAGAAATTTCTCGGCTTAGAATTAAGTAAAAAACACTACAAGAAAGTATGACATGAGGTTTCTAATTGAACTGCCAACTTGGCTAGGAGACTCAATTATGGCTACTCCATCAATTGAAAATCTTGTCAGAAAAAATCCTAATATAGATTTAGTTTTTTTGGGTTCATCAAGCTCAGTTGAAATAATGAGAAGACATCCAAAATGTAGTCAAATATTTATACTATCGAGAAAAATCTCATCATTTTTCAAATTATCCAAGCAAATTGGAAAAGTTGATTTTTTTATTTCTTATAGAGGTTCAATTAGGTCAAAGTTATTAAATATCTTTATCAAAACAGGAAGGTTTATTCAGTATGATAAATCTAAATTTGTACGTGGCCATCAGGTTGAAAAATATAACAACTTTATAAATTTTTACTTCGATATCAATTTACCGCCAGGTAATCTAAAAATTTATAATCAATCTAACCATGAAATTCAATTTTCTCAACCCACAATAGGATTAAACCCTGGAGCAAAATATGGTAGCTCGAAATGCTGGCCAGCAGAAAAATATGCTGAATTAGCTCAAAAACTTTCAAAGAATTTCAATATAGTCATTTTTGGGGGCAGGGATGAAATTGACCTCTGTTCAGTTATAGAATCTCTTACACCTAAATCTTCTAAAAATATTTTGAATCTAGCTGGACAGACATCTATAGATGACTTAATTAATCGGATTGGTCAGTTAAAACTTTTTATAACTGGAGATTCTGGACCTATGCATATTGCTGCTGCTCTTGATGTGCCGACTATCTCGATTTTTGGACCAACGAAATTTCTTGAGACTTCACAATGGAGAAATAAACAATCAATAATTGTTAAGAAAAATTTTGAATGTCAGCCATGCATGGAAAGAGAATGCCCTCTAAAGCATCACAAATGCATGAGAGAAATTTCAGTTGATGAGATAATGGAGAAGATTTCAGAGTTAATTTGAGAAGTGTTCATCAATTATTTGGCAAATTGTATGACCAATAAAAATATGCATCTCTTGAACTCTAGGGGTGTCGTTGGAAGGCACCACAATATTTAAATCACAAACTTTACTCATTTTTCCTCCATCACCACCAGTTAGTCCGATTGTAGTTACATTATTTTCTTTCGCGAAGCTTAGCGCATTTAAGACATTAGAACTGTTACCAGATGTGCTGATACCAATTACCATATCGTCTGGACTTAATAAAGCCTCTAACTGTCTTCTAAAAATTAAGTCGTAGCCAAAATCATTGCCAATTGATGTTAAAGCTGAAGTATCAGTAGTCAAGGCAATAGCAGGTAAACCCTTTCTCTCTTTTTTAAATCTTCCAACCAATTCTGCAGATATATGTTGAGCATCTGCTGCTGATCCGCCATTTCCAAAAATTAAGAGCTTACCATTCTTTTTTATAGTTTCTATGGCAAGAAGAGATGCAGCTTCAATTTCAGAAAATATTTGTTCAATACTGACAGCAGTTTGAATGTGCATATCCAGTTCTTTTTTTATGGTTTCGATCATTTTTTTATTTGCTTTATGATGTTTGTTGTACTCTTTCCAGAAACAAAGTCAATTAGAACTAATTCTTTTGCAAAATCTTGACCCGCCACCTGTTTATTTTTATAGTCTCCACCTTTTACTAAGAAATCTGGAGTAATTTTTTTTATTAAATTTATTGGTGTCTCTTCTTCAAATTTTATTACATAGTCAACAGATTCTAAAGAGGCTATTATGCAAGCCCTGTCTTCGAAAGAATTAATCGGTCTAGATGGTCCTTTATTGAGTTTAACAGAGTTGTCAGAATTAATTGCTACTATCAAAATGTCACCTAGTTTCTTTGCCTGATGAAGATACTGCACATGACCAACATGAAGTATATCAAAACAACCATTCGTAAAGACAATGCGTTTAGAGTTGTTACGATGCTTATTTATTTCTGACAGGAGGCTATCCAATGAGAGAATATTCTCTTCGCAACCAGATTGATGTATGCTATGTTGATACTCAATTATTTCATCAATAGTAACAGTTGCAGAGCCAATTTTTCCTACTACAACACCAGCGGCAAGGTTGGCAAATTGGACAGCTTCATCAATATTAAGATTTGCTGCAATCGCATAACCAAGAGAGGCAATAACAGTATCGCCTGCACCGGTAACGTCGAAAACCTCTCTTGCAACTGTTGGGTGTATTTTTAAGTTCTTATCAAGATAGGCTATACCTTCATCGCTGAGAGTAATCAAGGAAAAGGATAAGTTGCAATCAGATTTAAGTTGTTTCAGAGCATTTAGTAGGCTTATCTTGTCTTGAATTTTGACACCAGTAGCGATAGAGGCCTCTTTTTTATTAGGCGTTAATAGATAGGCTCCAAAATATTTTGAGTAGTCATCTCCTTTTGGGTCGGCAATAACTTTAATCCCATGTTTAGCAGATTCTTTAATAATTGCTGTTGTTACCTTTTCAGTTAAAACCCCCTTTCCATAGTCAGATAGGATAATTAGATCATATCCACTTACTATTGATTTGAATATAGTTATTAATTCAAGCTCAGATTCTTTATCAATGTTTTTAGAAGTTTCAATGTCATAACGAACTACTTGTTGATGAGAGGCTATGATTCTGGTTTTTTTACTTGAAACTCTATCGGATTTTGTAATAAGATGAGTTTCATTTACTTTTGCAGAAGCAAGAAGTGACTTCAAATTTTTTGAAATATCACAATCGCCGATTACGCTCAGAATAGCTGTTTCTACTCCCAAAGATGTGAGATTATTTAAAACATTACCCGCGCCTCCAAGCACCTCCGATTCACTCGAAACATCAATGACTTGAACTGGCGCCTCTGGTGAAATTCTTGAACATTCACCCCAAAGATATTTATCTATCATTAAATCGCCAACTACTAAAATTTTTGGGCGTACTTTTTTAAACTTTTCAATCATTAATCTTTTGGATAGTTAAGCATTCTTTTGATCTCTGGTAAGTATGCTTTGATTCCTTGCTCAAGAGAAAAGGAGGGTGCATAGTCAAAATTCTTACACGAAAGCGATATATCAGCCTGTGTGTGCAATTGATAGCCGTCATATGGATTTTTAAAATATTCAGTTGGGAGATTTGTTCCTAATTCAGCTTGAAGAATGTCAACAATATCTTGAAAACTTCTGGGTACACCAGTTCCAACATTATAAACACCATTTGTCTGAGTCTTACAGGCCTTAATATTTGCTTGAATAACATCCTCGATATAAACAAAATCTCGAAGAATTTTGTTTGAGTTTTCAAATAATCTAGGTGGATTTCCATTTAGAATTTGATGACCAAGTTGAATAATCATTGAAGATGTTTTATTTTTGAAATATTCGTTAGGGCCATAAACGTTAAAAAATCTTAACCCAACAATTGTCAAGTTTTTATTTTTTTTATTGAAAGATTCAGCAATTCGATCCATGGCTAGTTTACTGTATCCATAAGGATTTTCAGGTTGCACTAAACCAATTGTTTGCGGGGATGGAAGGCTGCCATAAGTTGCAGCAGAACTTGCATAAATAAGAGTTGCATTATCTGTCTTGGCCTTATTCAAAAACCAATAAAAGGAATTAACATTTGTCTTAAGAACTATTTCTTGGTCATAAACTCTTGTGTCAGAAATTGCAGCTTGATGAAATATATAATCAAATTTATAGTCATCCAACAATGACAAATCAGAAGATTCATTGATATTTCCACAAATTATTTTTCCTTTGAAATTTATAAGGTTGTTGTAGTGTCCAAAGCTTTTTAAATTGCCGTTTTTGAATGTATCTTCGCTTCTAAAGCAATCGAATATAACAACATTTGCCTCATGAAAATTATCTTGGAAATAATAAGCAAGATTACTACCAATAAAACCAGCACCACCAGTTATTAGAATATTTTTTTTATTAAAATCTATATCATTGTAAAGCATATGGACAATTATACCTTTTGTTAGTATTTATAATACCTTTGGAGTAGGTTTTAGAAGAATTTATGGAATACGAAAGAAATTTTTATCAAATAAGGACTAATGAAGAGATATTTAATGACTTGACGAAAGAGATAAGTCATATTGGTTATTATTCATTACCATATCAAGAGGTTGATTCAATAATAAACTATGGAAAAGAAATAAAGCAAGACTCTATTTATATCATAGGAATTGGAGGTTCTAGTCTTGGTACAAAAGCTATTTATAAGTTTCTTCGTACTTCAAGGAATTTCAAGAAAAGACTCTTCTTTTTAGACACAATTGACCCATTAAGAATAAACTATCTTCTCTCATTATCCAGTCTTGATAATAGCCATTTTGTTGCTATTTCAAAATCCGGCAACACTATTGAACCGATAAGTATTTTTAAACTGATTTCTTCTAAAGTTAAAATTTCACCAGAAAATACTACTATTATCGCAGGCCAAAACTCTAAACTTCATAAGTATGCTCTTCTAAAAAAGATAAACTATTTTGAAATACCTGAAAATGTTGGCGGAAGATTTTCGGTATTTAGCCCTGTCGGTTTGGTCCCATTATCAATGATTGGTGTCGATATAGATGCACTTTTGAAAGGTTGTAAACTAGTGCATGAAAGTTTCTTTAATAAGGAAAAATATTATGAATTGATAATGAATAAAGCCAGATTCCTAGTAGAAAACAAAAGTCGTTTCAATATAAATATTATCTTTTCATATTCATCAGTTTTTAATGACTTTAATAGATGGTTTGTTCAATTATGGGCAGAATCCTTAGGAAAAAAAAATATTAATGACACTAGGCAGGGCTTAACCCCTATCTCATTAATTGGACCAGATGATCAACACAGTTTCCTTCAATTAATCATGGACGGTGTAAGAGATAAAACTATAACTATTTTTAAAATTAGAAATTTTATGGACTCTACTTCTATTCCAAAATCAAATGATTTCTCTATATTTGAATCAGATTATCTTGACAACAAAACATTTAATGAGTTAATTAACCTACAGGCTGATTCAACATATGAGGCAATAATAAAACAAAAAGATATTCCTTGCGATAAGATTACTATTAATGAGATTAATGAGATAAATGTAGCTAAATTAATGTATAGGTTCCAACTTTTAACATCCTGTGTAGGTGCATTTTTACAAATTAACTCATATGATCAGCCAGGAGTTGAATTGGGTAAAAGCATACTTAACACCAAACTTACTGATGCTTAAAGGTTGTCTATTTCCAGTCGCAGGATTAGGAACAAGGTTTTTACCTGTAACAAAAGTGGTGCCTAAAGAGTTGCTGCCTATACTTAATAAGCCATTAATTCAATATGCCATTGATGAATGTATTGAGGCAAATATTTTCAATTTTTCACTAGTGATTAGTGAACAAAAAGAATCAATAAAATCTTTTTTTCAATCTGATAAAGAACTTGAAAATTCACTAAGCGATGAAAAAAGAACACTTATAGGTGGCGTTAATAAGATAATAGAAAGATCGAATTTTCAATATGCATATCAAAATAAACCTCTTGGTTTAGGACATGCCATATTAAGTGGTGAAAATACTCTATCTAAAGAGAATTTTGCGGTAATACTTCCGGATGATTTTTGTCAAAATATAAATGGCCCTAGCGTTATCAGTCAAATGGCTAAATTGAGCGAAAGGTTTCCAGATAAATGCATTGTTGCTATTGAAGAAGTGCCCATGAATGAAGTTTCTAATTACGGCGTAATCAAAGGCGATCCTATTAGAGGTTATGAGAATGTTTTCCAAGTAAGTCATATGGTTGAAAAGCCTAATCCTCAAGTTGCTCCATCAAACTTAGCCATTATTGGAAGATATATATTAACTAATGAAATTTTTCAAATTATTCAAGATACTTCTGCAGATTCAAATGGAGAGATTCAAATAACTGATGCACTAAATTATCTTGCCAAAGAAGGTAAAGTACTTGCTTATAAGTTTCAAGGCAAAAGAATAGACTGCGGGAGAGTTCAAGGATATGTTGAAGCTAATAACTTTATGAATGATTTAGAATCATAATCATAAATGTTTAAGGATCTTACAAAAGTTCTGAGCGCAGATATATTAGCTCAATTACTTCTTCTTCTGTCTTTACCCATATTATCTAGATTATATAGTCCAGAAGATTTTGGACACTTTGCCTTAACCACTTCTATAGCTTGGATACTCGTTGTTCTATTTACTGGCAAGTTAGAACTTTTAACAATCACTATGAGTGATGATATAAAGGCAAGAGATTTTGTTGTTGCACTGTCAAGTTTGGTATTTTTTCTATCTTTCCTAGCTTTTATTTTTATTTTTTTATTTTTTGATCTATTTAAATTCCATGGAATTGACGATACTTTCAAATATTACTCCATAATTCTACTAACAATAGTCTTTAGTCTTAATGAGATATTAAAGTCATATGCAAATTTTCTTGGAAATTTTGCATTGATAGCTAAGGTTGCACTTCTAAATTCAATCATTTTGGTTTTCTTTGCAATTATTTATCCAATATTCTATGAGGATGATCTTTATATTGGCCTGATTCTATCAGTAATATTAGGGCAATTTTTTTCGCTAGTAGTCTATTCAAATAGAACCAAGTTAATTAAGAATCTGTCACATAAATTTTCCTTTGATAAGGCCTTAATAACCTTAAAAGGTATTTATCGAAAAGGTTTACTTGTATTCTCAAATCAATCTTTTTTATCGATTACCTTAAATTTACCTATTCTTATTATTTCAAACACAAGCCCAGTAAATACTGGAAATTTTTCTATGTCTGAAAGAATTATAGGAAAGCCAACATCGGTTATTGGTCAGTCAATATCACAAGCTCTTAAATACCATTACAAAGAATCAATCAATCCTTTTCTAGCAAAAAATCTCATCAGAAAAAGTATTTTAGTATCTCTTTTAATATCTATATTTGCCTATGGTTCTTTCGCTTTAATTTTTCCAAAATTAGTACCTTTCATTCTTGGTTCTAATTGGATAGAAATTACCCCTATTCTTCAGTGGGTAATAGCAATAGAGGCGTTAAATTTTTTGTACTATGTGCATCAAGACATATTGATTATTAAGGACCATATGAAAAGTAGATTTTTTGGCCAATTCTTTCAAATGATATTTACTGTATCATTACTCATTTCAAGTGTTTATTTGGAGATGGATATTTACTTAATTTTGGCTCTTATTTTTATTGTAAGAGCAATTACTATATCTTTCGACATTTACCAAACCTGGATTCGAGGATAAATGAAAATAATAGTTCTTGGAGGTGATGGATTTTGCGGTTGGCCTTCTTCTCTTCACTTGTCAAATCTAAATCATGAGATATTGATATTAGATAATCTATCACGAAGAAAAATTGATATTGAACTAGGCGTAACTTCGCTTACACCTATAAAAAGTATTTATGAGAGGCTAGATGCCTGGAAAGAAATAACTGGAAAAAAAATATTGTTTGAGAATTGTGATATTTCCAAACAATATAACAAGCTTTTATCAATAATAAAAGAATATAGTCCCGATGCCATAATTCATTTCGCAGAACAGAGAGCAGCTCCTTATTCTATGAAAGGCTCTTCAGGAAAGAGATACACAGTAAGTAATAACCTTAACGCTACTAATAATTTATTGGCTGCGGTAGTTGAGTCTAAAAGAGATATACATATTGTTCATTTGGGAACTATGGGTGTCTATGGTTATGGTACAGCTGGAATGAAAATTCCAGAAGGTTATCTTTCAGTAAAAGTAACTAATGATGAAGGTAGAGATATTATTCAGGATATATTGTATCCACCTAACCCTGGGAGTATTTACCATCTAACCAAAACTCAGGATGCTTTGATGTTTGCTTTTTATAACAGCAATGATGGCATTAGAATCACTGATCTTCATCAAGGAGTTGTTTGGGGGACTCAGACTGATGAAACTAGTCTTGATGAAAGATTGATTAATAGGTTTGACTATGACGGAGATTATGGTACGGTTTTGAACCGTTTCCTAATGCAATCTGCAATTAATCATCCTCTAACCGTTCATGGCACTGGAGGCCAGACTAGAGCTTTTATCCATATCAAGGACACTGTCAAATGCATCGAAATTGCATTATCAAATCCACCTAAAAATAATGAAAAAGTGAAGATTTTTAACCAAATGACTGAAACACATTCAATTAAAGATTTGGCTAAAAAGATTGATCAAATTTCAGGAGTGGGAATTGACTTTATCAAAAATCCAAGAAAAGAAGATGATGAAAATGAACTCTATGTAGAGAATAAGTGT
>Ga0255784_10002810_pt1 | contig 13479 bp, 5 predicted proteins | sample 101ome_14_FD_179982 | JGI IMG/M metagenome (GOLD analysis project Ga0255784, IMG submission 179982) | Coastal salt marsh microbial communities from the Groves Creek Marsh, Skidaway Island, Georgia - 101403AT metaG (version 2) | ecosystem: Environmental > Aquatic > Marine > Intertidal zone > Salt...
CGACGACGTGAGCTACACGTATGCGGATCCAACCTCGTTGAGCGACATCGGACGCATCCTGAGCAGTCCCTCGAGCCTTGTGGTGGCAGAAGCTGCTGGGGTAGAAGACGCGGTCGGTTATCTCGACAGTTTTCGTTGGGACGAGGCCTACGAAAGCCCCCGCGGCAACCCGGACAAGAACGACACGTACGGAACGCTGCAGGTGACGGTGAGCAAGGTGGTGATGGGTTCGAGCAACTTCCGCAAGAACAACTTCTACAACAAGCGTCGCACCGTGAAACGGCGTCCCAGCAAGCCTGGCAGCAGCCGGATGGGACGAGGACGCGCGAAGTTCTGAAGTCCGATTGGTCCTGTGATCCTTGGCGTGAACGCCTCTGCACCTGTGGATGAAGGTGCGTTTCAAATTTGTGTGTGACGATGCTGCGCCTGCAGTGCAGGCTTAAGTTTGGGGTGTGGCTACCAACGCGCTTTCTCGGTCGACGTCTCCCTACCTTCTTCAACACCAACACAACCCCGTGGATTGGGTGCCGTGGGGTGACGAGGCGTGGGCACGTGCAAGAGAGGAAGGCAAGCTCGTGATTGTCAGCGTGGGGTACAGTGCGTGTCACTGGTGCCACGTGATGGAGCGCGAAACGTTTGAGGATGTCGAAGCGGCGGAGTTCATGAACGCGCATTTCGTCTGCATCAAAGTCGACCGAGAAGAGCGCCCTGACGTCGATCACGTCTACATGGACGCCGTGCAGTTGATGACGAAGCGGGGCGGATGGCCGTTGAATTGTGTGGCGATGCCCGACGGGAGGCCCGTTTGGGGCGGGACGTATTTTCCTCGCCTGAAGTGGCTGTCGTCGTTGGAAGCGGTGTTGGAGGTGTGGCGTGAGGAGCCGGCCAAAGTCGAGGCGTATGCTGCGCAACTCGCCTCGGCGGTGGCGGCGCTGGACGAAACTGAAGGAGGTGCGCTGCCGCACGATGAAATCGTCCGTGAGAGTCGGACAGAAGGAGAAACAGAACGGGCTGCACTCAGACAGCGGGTTGACACGAGGGTGATGGAAGGGTTGGAAAGTTGGAGCCGGGGGTGGGACCCTGTTTTTGGGGGGCGTTCGGGGGCGCCCAAGTTCCCCCTCCCCTGCCAAATCGATTTCTTGCTTCGCACCGGGGAATCGACGGCCTTGGGAGAGCGTTGGATGGACCAAGCGAGAGCGCATGCACTACGAACGCTGCAGGCTATTGAACGAGGGGGCATTCACGACCACGTGGGTGGCGGTTTTGCGAGGTACAGCGTGGACGAACGTTGGCACGTGCCCCACTTCGAGAAAATGCTCTACGACAACGGTCAATTGCTGGGGACGCTTGCGGAAGCGTGGGCCGTCGAGCCGCATCCCTCGATTGAGAAGGCGGTGGAGGGCATCGTTGGGTTTTTGGATCGAGAGTTGTCGGACGACAGCGGCGGTTTTCGATCGGCCTTGGACGCAGACAGCGACGGCGCTGAGGGAACGTACTACGTCTGGACCGAAGCCGACTTGATCGCAGCCTTGGGTTCAGGTGACCAGGCCGAGGAAGTGATGCGGGTGTTTGACTTCGGGGGGCGAAGTCACTGGGAAGAAGGGAAAAACGTGTTGATGCGGCAAGCTGCCAGCGAGGAGTTGTGGGAGGATGCAGGGTTGAGGGGGCGCTTGGAGGACGCGTTGCAGCGCATGTCCGCGTGGCGCGACAGCGCGGCGAGCGGTCGATCAAAACCGGGGGTGGACGACAAGGTGCTGACCGCCTGGACTGCCTTGGCGGTTTCGGGGCTCGCGCGGGCGGGCAAGATCCTGGGACGGGAGGATTGGGTGGCTCGAGCCGAACGAGGAGCCGTGTTTTTGCGAAACGTGGCTCGCGTGCCGGGCGAGCCGGAGTTGCTGCGCCGGAGTTGGCATGCCAAGGGCGGGCCTCAGACGGAGGGGTTTGCCGAGGATTATGCGTTGGCTGTGGAGGCGATGCTGGAAGTGCATCAGGCGACGGGCGAACCGGTGTGGCGGGACGAGGCCCGGGCGTTGATGGCCACGGCGCTCGACCGGTTCTACGACGAGTCGGCAGGGACGTTTTGGTTTTCGGCACGTGAGGCCGAAGCGCTCTTTGCGCGCAAGCAGAGCAACGACGACAGCGTCTTGCCCTCCGCAAATGCCACCTTCGCCGCGTCGCTGTGGCGCCTCGGATGGGCCTGCGACATTCCTTCTTGGCGCAGCCTGGCTCGCGACCTGGTTGCGAGGCATCTGCTCGGATCGCAGCACCTCGAACGATCCGCGAAGTGGGCGCAGGTTTGGCTGGACCTTCGGGGGCCATTTGCAACTGTGGTTGTGGCCGCACCAAGCCAGGAGCTCGGCAGGAAGGCCCTTCAAGAATGGAACCTTGGCGCCACGAAAAGAGGAACGTGGATTGATGTGATCACACCCGACGCAACCCACATTCCTGCGTGGATGGAAAGCAAGCGCCCCTCCGCAGAGGCACCTGTGAGGTGGTATGTTTGTGAGGAAAGTGCGTGCGGGCTGCCGTGCGCCAGCGCCCGAGAAGCATGGAAGCAATTTCACCCGGAAGAAAAGCCTTGATGCCTTCGCCATCACTCCTGTCAAAGCACCTTGCATGCGGCATTTCTCGCCTCACCTTGTTGGCGATGCTTGGAGCCGTTTGGGTGGCCGAATCTGGGAAGGTTTGGGGGCAGTTCGACAGCAAATCGCGAAGCGAACGAAAGGCAGAAGAACGGGAACTGAAGGAAAGGGCCAAGGCTGAGAAAAAGGCGATGAAGGAGTTTGAAAAGAACTACAAAGAGCTTCAGGAACGGCATTACAAGTTTCAGCAGACGGGACGTGAAAAGAACGTCGTCGTGCCTGAGGGACAGGACAAAAGCACGACCCGAAAGCGCAAAAGTCACGCGAAGGACAACGTCAAAAAACGGATGCGAAAAGGGCAACAGAAAGCGCGGCGTCACCGCGACGGAAGGACCGTTTCGTGGTGGCGCCGGCTTTGGGTGAGGCGTTCCTGGAAAAAACACTGAATTCGGGGCACAGCGTCCGAGCCATTCGCGGAGGAAATCGCTCATCCCTCTGGTTTGCAACGTGTTTGCACATTTTAGCGTTCTGAGTGGGGTTGACTTATATTTGGCCCCTATACCTGTATTGCCTGAAAATTCTAGACGCATGATGCGGTTTGCAACGATTTTGGGGGCGATTCTGATGAGCTTCAGCGCGGTTGCGCAAGTGGGCCAAGGAACGCTCAAGGGACGTGTCACGGACTTCGATTCGAAAGATGCACTCCCCTTTGCCAGTGTGGTTCTTTTCCTCAACGGAAACCAAGTGGCAGGTACCAACACCGACTTTGATGGAGAATACACCATCAAACCCATTCAGCCGGGCACGTACGACGTGCTCTTCAGCTTTGTGGGCTACCAGTCCAAAAAAGTGACTGGCGTCAAGATCACCGCCAACAAAATCCAGTTCGTGAATTCCGAGCTCGGAGCGGGCGTGATGATGGAAGAAGCCGAAGTCGTGGAGTACTCTGTGCCCTTGATTGACAAGGACGGGGGCGCTTCGGGCGGCACGGTAAGCCGCGAAGACATCGACAAACTCCCCGGTCGTTCCGCAACCAGCATCGCCCAAACCGTGGCAGGTGCCAGCACCGCCGGCACGGGAGGAGGCGTGAGCATCCGCGGTGCTCGTTCCTCTTCAACTTGGTACTACATCGACGGAATCAAGGTCCGTGGCTCAGCTGCTCTTCCCAAGTCGGCCATCGAAGAAGTCCAGGTCGTAACGGGCGGGATTCCCGCCAACATCGGGGACGCGACAGGGGGTGTGATCAACATCTCGCTTCGAAACTCGAGCCGAACGTGGTTTGGCGGCGGGGAAGTCATCACCTCCGGAATCCCTATCGGTGAAACCGCCGTGGGTCTGGACAAGTTTGGCTACAACCTTGCGGAAGGTTCCCTATCTGGTCCGATTGCTTGGCAAAAGGACGAGAACGGTGAGAAAACCGACCCGCTTCTCGGCCTCTTCCTCTCAGGAAACTACACGTATCAAATGGACACGCGCCCCACATTTGGAGGCGTGTACCGCATGACCGACAGCGCACGTGCGGAAATCCTCGCCACACCGCTTCGTCAAAACATCAGCTCTTCCGGCGAAATCAACGGCGCACTCTTCAACGCCGACTTCCTGGAGCCCGGTGATTTCACCAGGGTGGACACGCGCCTCAACGCGTCCAACCAGTCGGCCAACTTGGTGGCCAAGGTGGACGTAGCGACAAACGAAACCACGAGCCTCACATTGGGTGCGACGGGTGCGGTTGGGCGCAACAACGAATTCGACCGCGGACGCTCCCTCATGAACTGGGAAAACAACAACCAAACGACCAGCCTCGACTGGCGTGGGTACATCAAGTTCTCGCAGCGTTTTGTGGACGAAGAGGGAGAGCAAAGCAGCGGTGGGCTGAAGAACGTCTTCTACTCGATTATGGCCGACTACTCCCAGAGCTACTTCAAGCGGGAAGATGCTTCTCACGGGGACGATTTCTTCAAGTACGGCCACGTTGGGAAGTTTGACATCTTCCAACAAAACAGCTACGGCTACAACCCCACAACGGGCCGCTACGTCCACAACGGATGGCAAGACACGTTGGTGACCTTTGAGGCCTCGCCGTTCAACCCTGAATTGGCGGCCATCAACACGCAGTACTTCTCGCTGTTTGACAACAACCCTTCTGTCTCCTTTGGACCAGGCAACTCGGTCATCTTTGAGCCCGGACCGTATTCCAGCCTTCTGGAGGTGCAGAACGGCAACGCGCTTCTCAACGGTCAAAGCCCCTCAAGCACGTACGGGTTGTGGAGTTACGTTGGCGCTCAAGGAAACAGCTACAGCATCAGCAACAACAGCCAGTTCCGCGTGAGTGCAGCCGGTTCAGGAGACATCGGAGACCACGCGCTGCAAATGGGCTTCGAATACGAGCAACGCCGAGACGCGTTTTTCTCGTTGAGCCCCATTGGTCTCTGGACGTTGGCGCGCTTGACGACCAACTCGCACATCAAGGAAATCGATTCGTCGGACAGCACGGTGACCAACGTGGGAACGGATTACTACGTGACCTACGAGCGCCTTGTTGGCGACAACCAATTTGAGTTCGACTACAACTTGCGTCAAGCGTTGGGCGCCGGCGAGCGCGAATTGATCAACATCGACGCCATCGACCCTGAATTCTTCAACCTGGACATGTTTGGGGCGGACGACCTCCTGAACCAAGGCAGCAACTACGTCAACTACGGCGGATACGACCCCTACGGCAACAAGGTGGCAGGTCGTCCCACGATTGAGGACTTCTTCAACGACACCCGCACTTTGGGTGGCCGGGAGTTCAACACCCGTCCCATCGGAGCGTACGAGCCCATTTACATCGCGGGATACGTGATGGACAAATTCACGTTCGACGACATCATCTTCAACGTGGGGGTTCGCGTCGACCGTTTCGACGCCAACCAACCTGTTCTCAAGGATCCTTACGTGGTGGGCCAGTCCTACAGCGTAGGAGACATTCGGGGCGAATTGATCAACACACTCAGCGGCACGACAGTCATTCCTGAAAACATCGGAGAAGATTTCGTGGTGTACACCGACGCGTTGGAAGACCCGAGCTCCATTGTCGGATTCCGCGACGGCGACACGTGGTACAATGCCCAAGGCACGGAGATTTCCGACCCCGACATCCTGGCCGTCAACACTGCCTACCCCGCTCCTTGGCTGAAGCCCAACGACAACGCCACCGGCGACGACCCGTTTGAGTTGACGTCGGAAGCGTTCCGCGACTACGACCCGGCGGTGAACATCATGCCCCGCATCTCCTTCTCGTTCAACATCAGCGACGAGGCGGTCTTCTTTGCGCACTACGACATATTGACCCAGCGTCCTACCTCGAACATTCGCTTCTCCCCCATTGACTACCTCTTCCTCGAGAGCCGAAACAACCTCATCTCGAATCCCGACTTGCGTCCGGAAAAGACGATTGACTACGAGCTGGGCTTCCAACAGGTGTTGACCAAAACGTCAAGCCTGAAGATCTCCGCGTACTACAAGGAGATGCGTGACATGATTCAGGTCCGGAACTTCACCGGAGCGTACCCACGCCCCTACAAGGCATTTGGCAACCTTGACTTTGGCACGGTGAAAGGCTTCACGGTGGGCTACGACCTCCGCCGCACAGGCAACGTTCGCTTGAACGCGAACTACACGTTGCAATTCGCAGACGGAACAGGTTCAACCACGCAAACGGCATTGGCGTTGATCAACGCCGGTCTCCCCAACCTCCGCTCGATCAACCCGTTCAACTACGACCAGCGTCACCGCATTGTGGCCAACGTCGACTACCGTTACGGTTCTGGCGAGGACTACAACGGCCCGGTGGCCAACCTCGGAGGAAAGGAGGTGCAGTTGTTCGCCAACACGGGCTTGAACTTCATCGCCAACCTCGGATCTGGAACGCCCTACACGGCCTCCACCATCGCCACGCCGATCACCGGTGAAATCAGCCCGTCCACGGAAGGTTCCATCAACGGAAGCCGCCTGCCATGGCAGTTCAATTTGGACGCCAACTTCGACAAGAACTTCACATTGACGTATGGAGGGGAAGGCGACGCAGCAAAAACCACCAACCTCAACGTGTACCTCTGGGTGGGCAACGTGTTGAACACGCGCAACATCAATTCGGTGTACCGCTTCACAGGTGTGTCGGACGACGACGGCTACTTGGCCGCCGCCCAATACCAGCCCCTCATCAACAGCCAAAACGACCCGGACGCGTTCCGCAACTACTACAGCATGTTTGTAGACAACCCCTTCAACCTGGGATTGCCTCGGACCGTGCGTTTGGGTGTCAAGTTTGACTTCTGATCATGCCAAGCAAGCAGATGAACCGCATACTCTCTTTCTCCGCCCTGTTTTTGGTCGCCTCCACCGCGTGGGGGTACAAATACGTGGGGGCCGGTACGCCCGGTGAAACCGCAGGAAGCAACACTCAGCCGGCCCTTCGTGCCGCAGCATGTGCTCCAGCCACCGGACTACGCGACCTCGAATGGAACAACGTTCGCGCCCTGATTGAAACGGGCGGTTCGTTGTGGCAAGACCGCGCCACGAGCCAGGCGTCTTACGAAGTACCCAAGGGCGGCGGCATCAGCTCGCTGTACGCCGGGGCGCTTTGGATGGGTGGCATCAGCCCTGACCAACAGTTGAAGCTTGCCGCGTTGACGTTCCGCAACCGAGGAAACGACTACTGGACGGGTCCCTTGACCAACGACGGCTCCGCGGAAATTGACGCGGAAGTGTGCAACGCGTACGACGAGTTCTTTGTGTCGACCCGAGCCGATGCCCAGCGTCACCGCCAGTATTTCGACGCGATTGCCAACGGCACGGTGGACGAGGAATTCCCGGAAGGCTACGCCATTCCCGGATACTTCCGGGACTACCCTGCTCACGGCAACACGGAAGCCAACCAAGATTACTACCTCGCGCCGTTTATGGATTACGACGGAGACGGGTTCTATTCTCCCGACAACGGAGACTACCCTTGGTACGACTTCCTGCAAGAGATTGATTGCAAAAACCGGAAGCGCGAGGACATCGTGCCTCTGTACGGCGACCGCAACTTTTACTGGATCTTCAACGACAAAGGCAACGTGCACTCGGAGTCGCAGGGGGAGCCGATTGGCATGGAGATTCGTGCGCAGGCCTTTGCGTTCTCTACCAACGACGAGGTCAACAACATGACCTTCCACAACTACGTCTTGATCAACCAAGGAACCCAAACCCTCGCCAACACCTACTTTGGTGTGTGGGTCGACGCGGACGTGGGAACGGCGACAGACGACTACGTGGGATGCGACGTGCAGCGTGGTTTGGGCTACAGCTACAACGGCGACGCGGTGGACGAGCCGTCTTCAAGCTCGCAGGGCTACGGCGAAAACCCACCTGCGGTTGGCATCGACTTCTTTGAAGGTCCTTACCAAGACTCGGACAGCATTGACAACCCGTTGACCACGAACTTCTCCAACGCCGTCGACTCGCTTGGCATCCCGTACGACGGCATCGGCATTGGGTACGGCGACGGGGTGGTGGACAACGAGCGCTTCGGAATGCGCCGTTTCGTGTACTACAACAACTCCGGAAACCAAATCAACGGCGAACCCGTGACCCCGCTTCACTTCTACAACTACATGAACGGGATTTGGAAGAACGGCCAGAAGATGGCGTACGGCGGCGACGGCGTAAGTGCGGCGACTGGGGCCAACTTGGACATCGAGTGCGACTACATGTTCCCTGGCGACACCGACCCGTTCAACTGGGGCACTGGAGGTACCAACGTCGATCCGTGGACGGAGGTGACTTCAGGCAACCCGCCTGCCGACCGCCGATTCATTCAGGCTGCCGGGCCCTTTACACTCGAACCTGGGGATTACAACAACATCACGATGGGTGTGGTTTGGGCGCGTGCTACCGCTGGCGATCCCGAGGAAAGCGTGAAGTTGATGCGCATTGCGGACGACAAGGCGCAGGCGCTCTTTGACAACTGCTTCGAAATCGTTTCTGGCCCCGACGCACCCGACGTGACTGTGCAGGAGCTGGAGAACGAACTCATCCTGTACCTGACCAACGACAACCCGCTCTCGAACAACTACCAGGAAGATTACCTGCAGTTTGACCCAGGGATTCCCAAGTTTGACATCAACGGAAACCAGTACGACAGCTTGAGCCGTTCGTACACGTTCGAGGGGTACCAAATTTACCAACTCGCCAACAGCGAAGTCTCGCCTGCCGATTTGGGAGACATTGACCAAGCTCGGTTGATCTTCCAATGCGACGTGACCAACGACATCGACGTGGTGGTCAATTACGTTCAGGACACGGAGATGGATTTGCCGGTGCCTACGCTGATGGCCAACGGAGAAAACGAAGGGGTTCAGCACAGCTTCCGCGTGACCAAGGACGCGTTTGCCCAGGGCGACAACGCCCTTGTGAACCACAAGACGTACTACTTCATGGCGTTGGCCTACGGGTACAACAACTACGAAGAGTACGACCCCATCACCGGTTCGGGACAAGACGTGCAGTACAAAGCCTCTCGGAAGGCGGCTGTGGGCTCGATTCGGGTGTACAGCGGCTCGCCTCACAAGCCTACGACGGAGTCGGGCGGCTTGGTTCAAGCGGCGGCGTACGGAGACGGGGTGACGATCACGCGCCTCGAAGGCATGGGCAACGGCTTGAACGACGTGGCCTTGACGGCCGAGAGCGAAGCGGACTTGGTGGCCAGCGACAACGGCAAGCTCGCCGAGGTGACCTACCAAGGCGGCTTGGGCCCTGTGGCGGTGCGCGTGGTGGATCCGCTTTCGGTTCCCGACGCGGAGTTTGAGCTTCGTGTCTTGGGCGAGGCGGGCAGCCTCAGCAGCGGCGAAGACGTGGAATGGGTGCTCACCAACCTGACGATGCTCGACACGGCCGTGACGGCGAGCGACTCGGCCAAGGCCATCGTGACCAGCGACCGCACCATCAACGTGCTCAACGAACAGCTCGTGCTGGAGTGGGGCTTGGGCATCACCGTGCACCAACAGGTGTACCCGTCGAGCGCCGACATCGCCACGCCGCTTGGCGCTTCCATCACCTTCGAGAACCCACAGGAGCCCTGGCTCTTGGGCTTGCCGGACGGCGAGGGCTTCACCGAGGACAACTGGATTCGTGCGGGTACGCAAGCCGGCGACGACACGTCGCCGTTTGAGCTCGCCTACAACGACTTGATGGACGAAGACGAGGTGTACGAGGGCTTCCTCGGCGGCACCTGGGCTCCCTACTGCGTGGTGTCGTACACCGAGGCCGACGTCGAAGACCCGGCCACCGGCTTCACCTACGAGTTCACGCCGTTGTTTGCGCCAACGCGCGGCGACCTCATCCGCCTGCAGCAGTGGAACACGCCTGAGTCGACCAGCAGCGTCGACGTGGTGTTCACCAACGACCGCAGCAAGTGGACGCGTTGCCCTGTGCTGGAAATGCAGCCCAACGACGTCTTGGCCCAAAACGCCACCGGCGCTCCCGGCTCTTTGGAGAAGATGAACTTGCGCCGCCACAAGTCGGTCGACAAGTTTGGGGTCACCGCCGAAGACGGAGGCAACGCTGCCGACGCCAACCTCACCAGCAACGTGGGCATGGGGTGGTTCCCCGGCTACGCCATTGACCTCACCACCGGAGAGCGCCTCAACATGGCCTTCGGGGAGGACTCGTGGCTGAGCGCCGACAACGGCAAGGACATGATTTGGAACCCGTCGCCGAGCTACCAATACGCCGGCGGACAGCACTGGATCTACGTCTTTAAGAACGGCCAAGCCGCCTCCGGAACGGAGAACCGCATGCCGGCCTACGACAAGGGGGCCTTCCTCATGGAAAACCTCACCGACCCGAGCATCTCCACCGAGCGTCGCGCCTTCCGCGACTGCGCGTGGGTGGGCTCGGCCTTGAGCAACGCCGACTTCCCGATGCTTTCCATCGAAGAGGGACTCATCCCCAACGAAACGCGCGTGAGCTTGCGTGTGGCACGCCCCTACGACAAGTACAGCAACGTCGTCATCGACACCGACAACGTCGACAACGCCAAAAACAACTGGGATCCGCTCTACCGCTTCTCCACGGCCGACGTGGCGACGCGCACCGAGCAAGTCACCGTGTTGGAGGAAATGCTTGCCGAAATCAACGTCGTGCCCAACCCGTACTACGCCTACAGCCAGTACGAGACCAACAAGCTCGACAACCGCGTCAAAATCGTCAACCTCCCCGAGGTCTGCACCGTGCGCATCTACAACCTCGCAGGCACCCTCATCCGGACCTACGACAAGGCGGACCCGCTCACCTACGTGGACTGGGACCTCAAGAACGAAGCCAACGTGCCCATCGCCGGTGGCGTATACATCATCCACATCGACGTGCCAGACGTCGGTCAGGCCGTGCGAAAGTGGTTCGGCGTGATGCGGCCAATCGATTTGGACAACTTCTGATTCTGTCCTCTGAATGAAATCAAGGGTGACTCAACATCTCGGGGGCGCCCTTGTTGTTGAAGGCGTTTCGGAAGGCTCCTTTTTTTGGAAACGTTTTTGACTTTTTTCGTTTCCTCGGCGTGCGTTCAAGCGTAGTTTTGCGCCACGTTTCGCAGGCCGCGGGACGGCAATGCTTCAGACCATGAAAAAATCCTTGTTGCGCGCGCTGGCTGGACTGGCCATTTTGGCGTTTGGCATCTTCGTCATGAACGCCTTGATTGGCATGAAGGGAACCCCTCCCGTGAAGCCGCGCTCGGCGAGTGCGCGGATGGTGAAGGCCATGGGTGCAACGTCCGACACGCTGGCTCCGGAGGTGCGGATTGAAGGACGTGTGCAAGCCTTGAACCGCATGACGGTGTTGAGCGAAGTCAACGGCATGCTTCCTGTGGGCGGAAAGGAGTTTCGCGAGGGGGTGGCGTTTGCGGAAGGGGAGGCGATGCTTCGCGTGGACGATTCGGAGTTGCGGGCGTCACTCGTGGCCCAGCGCAGCCAGTGGTTGCAATTGCTGGCCGGGTCGTTGGCGGACTTGCAAGTGGATTTTCCGGATCGGGCAGAAGTTTGGATGGACTACGTAAAGTCGTTGCGTGTGGAGTCGCGCTTGGCCGAGTTGCCAGAGCCGGCGACGGACCGCGAGCGCCTGTACTTGACGAGCCGCGGGATCGTGTCGGGCTACCACAACATCCGTGCGAACGAAGAGCGCCTCGACAAATTCACCGTGCGCGCGCCGTTTGACGGCGTGGTGGTCGGTGCGCAGGTGCAGCCGGGCTCCATGGTTCGGGCGGGGCAGCCGCTGGGAACCTTGGTGGGAACGGGAACGTTTGAGGTGAAGTCGGCCATCCATGCCCGTCACTTGGCGCGCCTCTCGGAAGGCGACGCTGTGAGTTTGGTGGACGAATCGGGGGCGGAAGTGGCGAACGGCCGCGTGGCCCGAATCTCCGGCAACGTCGACCCCACCACCCAAAGTGCGAGCGTGTTCTGCGAGGTGTCGGAAATGCCTGGACAGCCGTTGCGCGACGGTCGCTTCTTGAGTGGCGTGGTTTTCGGGGACGAGCTCGAAGGGGTGATGGCGCTTAACGAGGCGCTGCTCGAGGGCGACGGTTCGCAGGTGTACGTGATTCGCGACGGCAAGCTTGACTTGGCGAGCGTGGAGGTCGTGCACCGCGACGCGGACGTGGTGTTGGTGCGCGGGCTGGAGCCCGGCACGAAGGTGTTGGCGGAGCCCATCTCGGGCGCGTACGTTGGGTTGCTTGTGGACCTCGTTCAGCGCTAAGTCATGGAAGGATTGATTCGGTTTTTTGTCAAGTACAACCTCGTTGGCGATCTGTTGATGATTGCGATTTTGGTGTCGGGGTGGGTTGGTTTGGGCTCGATCAAGAGCAACTTTTTCCCGGTCACGGAATCGAAGACGATTCAGATTCAGGTGATTTATCCGGGGGCGTCGCCGGCGGAGATCGAGGAAGGCATTGTGGCCAAAATCGAGGAAAACCTCCAAGGCATCGCCGGCCTCGACCAAGTCAAGTCGGTGTGCAGCGAGAACGCGGGGAGCATCACCGTGACGGTGGTGAACGAGAACGAGACGGACGACATCTTGCAGGACGTCAAGAACGCGGTGGACCGCATCGCCTCGTTCCCGGTGGGGATGGAGCCGCCTATTGTGTTCAAGCAGGAATCGATTGGGGTGGCAATCACGTTTGCGGTGACGGGCGTGGACGATTTGCGGGCGCTGAAGCGGGAAGCGCGACGCATCGAACAGGACTTGCGGGCGCTGGACGGCATCAGCCAAGTCGAGCTGAGCGGGTTTCCCGGCGAGGAAGTGGAAGTGGCGTTGCGCGCGGACCGCTTGACGGAATTGAATTTGACGATCGCCGAAGTTGGGGCCGCCATTCGCGCGGCGAACATCGAGACGACGGGCGGACGATTGAAGACGGACCGCGAGGAGCTCATCGTGCGAGGGCGCTTCCGCGGCTACGACGCCGAGGCACTCGAGGACGTCTTGGTTCGGGCTTTTGCGGACGGGCGCGTGGTGCGCTTGTCGGACGTCGCCGACGTGACGGACCGCTGGGCCGAGAACGACCCGACCCGCAACTGGTTCAACGGCAAGCCGGCGGTGGTGGTGACAGTCAACAACTTGACAACGGAGAGCATTTTGGACGTGACGGAGCTCGTGCGCAACTACATGGAAGCGTACAACACGCAGGCCGAGGAAGTAGGCACAGGCCTGCACCTCGATGTGATCCGCGACAGTTCCGTGGTGTTGAACCAACGCATCGACTTGCTGGTGAGCAACGGCGTGGTGGGCTTTCTGCTCGTGGTGATTTTGCTGGCGTTGTTCTTGAACATCCGGTTGGCGTTTTGGGTGGCGTTGGCCATTCCCGTGTCGTTCGCGGGCATGTTCA
>Ga0255784_10002819_pt1 | contig 13461 bp, 11 predicted proteins | sample 101ome_14_FD_179982 | JGI IMG/M metagenome (GOLD analysis project Ga0255784, IMG submission 179982) | Coastal salt marsh microbial communities from the Groves Creek Marsh, Skidaway Island, Georgia - 101403AT metaG (version 2) | ecosystem: Environmental > Aquatic > Marine > Intertidal zone >...
TGACGGTTAAGCGAGGCTTTGCTCGAGATGATTTATTCACTGTCGTTCACGAGCAATTCCTTACTGAAACGGCAGCTATGGCGGATATTGTTCTGCCGGCAACTATGTTTACAGAGCACGATGATTTTTATCAGGGTGGTGGACATCAACACATTTTGCACGGTTTGCAAATTGTTGACCCCCCTGGCGAATGTCGGTCCAATCATGAGGTTATTTGCGAATTAGCAAAGCGATTAGGGGCGAAGCACCCTGGTTTTGAGATGACGCCAAAGCAAATAATTGAAGCAACGCTTCAAGCTTCTGGCAGGAATGGACTTGATGAATTAGCTCGAGAGAATTGGTTTGATGTACAGCCGGCGTTCGATCAAGCGCATTATATTGATGGATTTGCTCATCCGGATGGGAGATTTCACTTCCAAGCGAATTGGAGTGAGCCATCTCCAAAGGGCTTTGGGCATCATGCCCCTGAAAACATGCCAAAACTCCCCGATCATTGGGACGTTATAGACAAAACAACCTCTGATAAACCGTTTCGAATGGCAACCAGTCCAGCACGAGGGTTCCTAAACTCAAGTTTTACTGAAACTCAGAGTTCTAGAAAAAGAGAAGGCAGACCTTCGGTAATGATGAGTTCAGCAGATGCAGCCAAGTTAGATTTGGTTGATGGTCAGCGGGTTTCTATTGGTAATGATCGTGCAGACACTATCCTGCATTTAAAAGTTACAGACGTTGCGAACCCGGGTGTGGTGATTGTGGAATCAATTTGGCCAAATTCAGATTTTGAAACAGGTATTGGAATAAATGCGCTAACCTCTGCTGAGCCAGGTAGTCCTGTTGGTGGAGCGGTATACCACGACACTGCAGTTTGGGTGCGCCCAGTAGATTAAAGTAGCATTAAACTCTTAGTACAAAATTCCAAAGATTTCTGATGAGGTGGTTTACTTTTTTAGGGTTACATGCCCGCTCTCAGTAGTCTGCCAGGAAGAGCGTCTGTGGGCTGCCCCTCACGCCAAACTGGCTGACCTTTCAGCATTGTAACCTTAAACCCATTGGACTGCTGCATGATGCGTTTGCCACCGGCGGGCAGATCATAAACCACTTCTGGACGCTTTAGGTTCAGAGAATCATAGTCAATTATATTTATGTCTGCCTGCATTCCCATTTGGATGAGGCCGCGATCTTGGAGGCCTATTGCTGCAGCGTTTGCAAAAGTCAGACGCCGCACCATTGCTTCTATTGGCTGCTTTGGTCCTCGCTGCCTGTCGCGTGTCCAGTGGGTAAGGGTGTGGGCCATATCAGTTGCATCGCACATTATGCCAACATGAGCTCCGCCATCCCCTAGGCCAATCAAGGTGTTTGGATGGCCTAACATTTCAAATACAGCCGACATGCTTCCGTCGCTATAATTAGTCATTGGATGATACAGGATGCCCCTGCCGTCATTTTGCAACATGATGTCATAGGCAATGGAAGCGGGATCTTTTTTAAGACGGCGTGCTATAGCTCCTACGCTGGTGTTTGGCTCAGGCTCGTAGTCTGGTTTATCCCCGAATTCGAAAAGCCAGTCCCAATCACGCAGACGCTTCTGCTGCTCCGGGGAGCCCCCGGGTTCCGAAAGGATACGCGCACGAAAGCTAGGGTTGTGGAGTATTTTAAGCCGATTTTCTAAGTTGAGAGGAGCTAATTCTTGCCAGCTTGGACATCCGAGAAACGGATTTTCTGATAGTTCAAATCCCATCAAGGTGCTAGTTGGTCGCCCCCGCACCTGGCCGGTAATTTTCAAACCATCTGCATTAGCGTTTTCAATTCTAGTTAGAAGATCACGCCATTGATTAGGAAAAGAGTTCTTTTGTAATAGGGTCAAAGTCACTGGAAGGCCTGAGCGTCGTGCAAGACGGGTGAGAAGGCCAAATTCTTCGTCGATCTGAGTGCCATAATCGCCAACCCATTGAAGCCATCCATGACCAACTTGACGCGCAGCGTCAACAATTGCCGTGAGTTCCGCTTCAGCTGCCCCATACGATGGAATAGGTTCACCCTCAGCTGTTCGGTGCTGCAGGAGTCTCGAGGTGGAAAAACCAAAAGCCCCAGAGCTTAGTGCCTCTGCGGTAAGCTTTGCCATAGCTTCACAATCATCGGGCGTAGCATCTTCTCTTCGAGCCCCCCGCTCTCCCATGACAAAAACTCGTAAAGCTGCGTGTGGAACTTGGGTACCAATGTCAACATCGTAACAACGGTGTGAGAGCGCATCTAGGTAATCTGGAAAACTCGCCCAATTCCAAGGTAGGCCTTCCCTCATGACTACCTCTGGGATGTCCTCTACTCCCTCCATAAGGGATATGAGCATATCATGATGTTCTGGCCGTACTGGAGCGAAGCCAACCCCACAGTTCCCCATCAAAACAGTTGTGACACCATTGCAAGAAGAAGGTGTTAATCGGTTCGCCCAAGTTGCCTGAGCATCATAATGGGTATGAATATCAACAAAACCCGGAGTAACAAGAAGTCCGCGAGCATCAATTTCTTCAAGGCCCGAATCAATTACTTTTCCAATGTTCAGGATTTTTCCATCAGCGATCGCAATATCACTTTCGTACATAGGCGCGCCAGTTCCATCAGCAATGGTGCCACCACGCACTACAAGGTCGGGTTTGCCGCTCATGGGATTGATCCTTATTTCTGGGGAATGAAGGCAGCACGTGTGCCACCATCTACTGGAATAACGGTGCCTGTGACGTAAGCTGCATCTTCACTTAAGAGGAAGCGCATAACGCGAACTATGTCACGCGGTTCCGCTATACGCCCAAGTGGAGATGATCCAGATGGCCTCCAATTTCCTTGTTTGTTTGGGTCGCTTTGACCTGAAATCATCGGTGTATCTACAGTTCCGGGGGCGAGCGCATTGACTAAGATACCATCAGCTGCACATTCGGCCGCCAATATTTGTGTTAACTGGCTGACAGCGGCTTTTGATGCCGAGTAAGCACCGCTTTCAATTTTAGGTCGAATCGCGGAAATAGAACTCATCAAAATTATCCGACTAAGGTCGCCTGCACTCGCAGCTACTTTCAACATTGGAATTGCTTCACGGCATGCTAACCATAAACCTCGGACATTTACGTTCATCACAAGGTCAAAATCTTCTACCGTCATATTGGCAAGCCGGCCTAGTTTAAGAACACCTGCAGAGCAAATTAAGCAATTTATTGTGCCAATAGTGCTCTGAATTGCTCCCATAGTTTTCTTTACAGCATCTGCATCACGAAGATCGCAGGCTAAAGGCCGAAAATTAGGAGAGGCAAGTTTGTCGGTCGCTACAGTGAGTTCTTTTTCCGAGACGTCCAATCCATAAATTGTCCAGCCCTTTTCAATTAAATCTCTAGCGGCTTCTAGTCCTATTCCTGACGCAACTCCTGTAATTATCGCTGTGTAAGGCATCGACTCGGTCTCCACGGTAAATGCAGAGGCCTAGCAAAGCGTCACAGTTATAAAGTATCAAGGCCAAATAGTTTTGCAGCAATATTGGGAATGCTAGTTACGCAAAGCCAATAATGTTCTTCTAATGCAAAAATCAGTACCATATTGAAGAAAATCTGGTGGAGCCGATCGGGATCGAACCGACGACCTCGTCATTGCGAACGACGCGCTCTCCCAACTGAGCTACGGCCCCAAGCTGACCCAGCATCAAATTCTGAGTTAGCAACACGGAGCAGATACAGGTTAGGCCCTCGAGAAGTCAAGTAAGTAGCGGATATTGTCTCAGAAAGACTAGACAAAAACCCATGTTAGGACGATATTCTGACTCGGATGATTGGCCGTGGGCGGACCCCTCGCCAACCCGGTCAGGTCCGGAAGGAAGCAGCCGTAACGAGTTTTTGGTTCGGGTCGCGTGCCAGTCGTCCACTCACTTTTTTCTGACCGTTTGGTTGGTTTATGTCAGATACAGTTCCTTACCGCGTTCTCGCTCGAAAATATCGACCAAGAGATTTTGATGATCTGATTGGTCAAGAGGCTATGGTTCGTACCCTGGGGAATGCATTTCAGCGAAATCGTATTGCCCAAGCCTATCTTCTGACTGGTGTGCGTGGAATTGGAAAGACAACAACAGCACGGATAATTGCCAGAGCATTAAATTGTATTGGACATGACGGTGAAGGTGGGCCAACGATCAAGCCTTGTGGTGAGTGTGTGCATTGCAAAGACATTATGGAGGACCGTGATGTCGATGTAGTGGAATTGGATGCCGCATCGAATAACAGTGTTGATAATGCGCGGGAAATTTCTGAAGCATCTCGATACCGGCCAGTATCAGCTAGATACAAAGTCTATATCCTTGATGAAGCTCATATGCTCACTAATCAGGCATTCAACGCGCTTTTAAAGACTCTCGAAGAACCGCCCCCCCATGTTAAGTTTATATTTGCAACGACAGAAGTACGTAGACTGCCAGTAACAGTTTTGTCGCGCTGTCAGCGCTTTGACCTTCGTCGAGTGTCTCCTGATCAACTCACGACCCATTTTTCAAAAATTGCTGAGGCCGAAGGTGCTGAGTTTGAGGAAGAAGCTGTTCGTATGATTGCCAGAGCTGCAGATGGATCAGTGCGCGATGGCCTATCATTATTGGATCAGGCGATAGCCTTAGGTGACTCAGGTCAGCCAATAAATGCTGAAGTGGTCCGAGAGATGTTGGGGCTAGCTGATCGGCTAGCTATTTATGAACTCTTAGATAGTGCAATGAAGGGTGACGCATCTTCGGTGCTATCCCAGTTTGGAGAAATGGTCTCAGTGGGAGCAGAACCTGCTGCTGTGCTTCATGATCTTATGGAAGCAATATACTGGACAACACGGCTTAGCGTTGACCCTAAGGGAGTTGATTTTGCGGGCTCTTCGGAAGCAGAGCAGGCGCGGGCATCAAAGTTGGCTGGTCAATTAACTGTCCCGATCTTAACTCGTGCATGGCAGCTTGTTTCGAAAGGGTACAGCGAAACTATGACCGCCGCATCACCCAGACTTACTGGGGAGATGGCATTAATTCGTCTATGTTACGCTTCAAATCTACCAACTCCAGATGATTTAATCCGTCGGATAGAGAATTCCTCTGAAACTAAAGTTACACCATCATTTTCTCCATCGTCTAAGCGTGGAGGAGGGCCTAATATATCTGGTGGTTCACAAGCAGCAGCGCTAATCGCTGAGGCCCCGGAGGTGGAACCCATAAGTTCCCCAGCTCCAGCACAAAAGCCTACCGAACGACCTGTTGATGCTCACTTTCCTGATTTTGAGAGTTTGGTCGCATGGTTAACAAATAAAGGTGCGCCAAGAGCATTGACGCTATTGAGGCGATTACGCCTCGTTGCTTTTGAGCCCATGCGTATTGTGTATGAAACTCATGATGGCTTGCCAGATGATTTTCGCAAAAAATTACGTGAAGAGCTGGTTCGTGCAACTGGCCAGCTTTGGGTAGTTGAGGAAGCTAAAAGCGGTGGACAGCTAAGTACGGCTGATCTTGAAAAGGCGGCCGATGATAAAATTCGCTCACACCCTTTGGTTCAGGCTGCTTTAGCGACTTTCCCTGGTTCTGAACTCAAACTTGGAAGGCCAGCTACTTCGGAAGCCGATACAAATCTGTTTGTGCCCTCGACACGCGACGATGAAAATCCAGATGTTGTGTATGAAGATGATTTTACACTTGGAGAAGAGTGGGAGCCCGAGAATTGAAGCTCGCGAATATCATGAAGCAAGCCCAGCAAATGCAGGCCAAGATGTCCGAAATGCAGGAGAGTCTTTCGAATTATGAGGTCTCTGGTGAATCTGGGGCAGGCCTAGTTCAGGCTATGGTTTCTGGAAAAGGTGAGTTGAAATCAATTAAGATTTCACCGGAAGCTATGGATCCCAGTGATCCCACATTGCTTGAGGATCTGGTTATAGCTGCTGTTGCCGATGCTCGGAGTAAAGCAGAGGTATATATGCAGGAAAAAATGCAGGAGATGACTGGAGGTATGGGTTTACCTGAAGGCTTCAAGCTTCCTTTTTGAGAGATTAGGTAATGCCTGCACCAGCCGTTGAGCGATTAATCCAACAATTATCTCGTCTTCCTGGCTTGGGACCTCGCTCTGCTCGCAGAGCAGCCTTACACCTTATACAACGTAAAGAGGCTGCCCTTTCGCCTCTTCTTCGGGCATTAAGCGAAGTTGAATCCAGCGTTCGAACTTGCGGCCAGTGTGGAAATATAGACGCCCGTGATCCTTGTGAAATATGCCGCGATCCCGAGCGTGATGCTTCAACAATATGTGTTGTTGAGCGGGTTGGTGACCTTTGGGCGTTTGAGCGAGCGGGTGCTTTTAGGGGACGTTACCATGTCCTAGGCGGGGTTTTGTCAGCCATTGATGGTGTGAAGCCAGAAGACTTGGCTATCGATAGCCTGATACAGCGCGCTTCTTCTGCAGAAATTACAGAGGTCGTGATTGCTACTAACGCTACTCTAGATGGTCAGACTACGGCGCATTACTTGTCAGATCGTCTGGTGCACGCTCAGGTTAATATAACCCGTCTTGCGCATGGAATGCCTGTTGGGGGCGAGTTAGATTATTTAGACGATGGAACCCTAGCCACCGCTTTGCGATTGAGGCGACCTCTAGAATAAGTCTTAAAACGATATTTCAACTATTCCGTTAATTTTCGCTTAGGCTCAGTAAATTTTTGGTCAGAGCAGTTTGCGAACTGCATCTGCAATGCGAGACCGGTCTGGAAATATGTAGTCTTCTAGGCTTGGGCTGTAAGGTATGGGAGCATCAAGTCCCGTTACTCTTACAACGGGAGCTTTTAGGGCTTCAAAGCTCTCTGCGTCCTCAACAACCCGAGCGGCCACATCAGCTGAAACACTCGCAGCTGCAGGGGCCTCATCCGCAATAATAAGGCGTCCTGTTTTCAGCACTGATTTTTTTATCGTTTCCATATCCATCGGAACAAGAGTGCGAGGATCGATGACTTCTACATCTATCCCCTCTGCAGATAGCTCCTCGGCTGCAGCTAGAGCTTCATGTACCATCCAAGCAAGAGCTATGATTGTAACATCTTTACCTGCTCGCTTTATATCTGCTTGCCCAAAAGGGATACAGACATCTTCAGTTGGGACAGGGCCAGAAACATTGCCGATCCGACCTGCCTCAAAAAAGATAACTGGATTGTCATCTCTGATAGCAGTTTTGATTAGACCTTTGGCATCGGCTGGCGTCGAAGGAATAGCGAGCTTAAGGCCGGTCAATTGCATGAACATGCTATAAGGGCTTTGGGAATGTTGAGCTGCTCTGCGGGTGCCGCCGCCAACGGTTGTCCGAAAGACGATTGGAAATCGTGTTTGGCCACCAAACATGTAGTGAATTTTTGCCGCCTGGTTGACTATCTGATCCATAGCAACGAAGCAAAATGTCACTAGCCGCCAATCAACAATTGGTCTGTATCCAGCACCTGCCGCACCAATTGCCATTCCCGTGAGGGCACTTTCGGCAATCGGGGTCTGGCGGACGCGTGGAAAACCAAACTCACTATGTAATCTAGCAGGCGCTTCTGTGGACATATGGAATATCTTTGGATCGATCCGCATCTCCTCCGCAATGCCCTCGATAATAGCGTCTACATAAGACATTTCTCTAAATGTTGTCATTTAGCTAATCCCGAAAAGACATCTTCAAGGGCAGACTCTTTTGATGGAAATGGACTCTTCTCGGCAAAAGAAACTGCTGTGGCCAGGTCCTCTTCAACAATCGTTTTGAGCTCTTCAAGTCTTTCGTTGGGTAACAAATCGGATTGGCTTTGCAGCAACGAAATCATTCTTGCAATCGGGTCTTTATCTTCCTGAAGCCAAGCTTCAATTTGCTCGGGAGGCCGAGCGTCTGGTTGATCCAAGCGTTCAGTGTGGCGGCGATGCCGGTATGTCTTCGCTTCGATAAGAGTGGGGCCTTGCCCAGCTCTTGCCCGAGCTACAGCGTCTACCGCCGCATTGTGGACTGCATAAACGTCGTTTCCATCAACGATAACTCCGGGAATGCCATACCCCTGAGCTCGATCTGCAACGTTTGGGGTCGCCACACTTTCTTCAGCTGGAACATTAACAGCCCATTGGTTGTTTTCGCAGACGTAAACCACTGGAAGTTTCCAGGATGCTGCAATGTTGATTGATTCGTGAAAAGGGCCAGCGTTTGAGGCACCGTCACCAAAAAAGCCTACGGCGACTGCACCTTTGTCGTCCATCTGTGAAGCTAGCCCGGCGCCGGTTATAATAGAAATACCGCCAGCCACGATACCATTCGCCCCAAGCATCCCAATCGAAAAGTCAGCTATATGCATTGAGCCTCCTTTTCCTTTGCAATAGCCATCCGCACGACCGTAGAGTTCAGCCATCATTCGATTTAAATCAGCGCCTTTTGCTATGCAGTGCCCGTGCCCTCGGTGGGTAGAGATTATTTGGTCCCCGTCTCTAAGGGCCTCACAAACACCAACTGCAACTGCTTCCTCTCCGGAATAGGCGTGTACCACCCCGTAAATGTCACCGGCGCGAAATTTCTCTGATGCAATTTCTTCAAATCGACGAATTGTAATCATTCGCCTAAGCATCGCGTATTGCCGCTCAGGACTGAGATTGGTCATAGGAAGCTCTCCCCACCAGTGATGCAAAAATTATGCACCAGTTAGTTGCACTGGGTCGAGCAACTTTTTTATGGTGGGAATATTCAGTCGGCAAGTTGGATTGTTATATTACTTACTGTTGTCGACGACGCCTGGAAGCTTGCAGCGCCCCGCCACCGGCTTCATCAATAAATAGTTCAGCTAACTGTTCCATCATGGCGCCAGCAAGTTGGTCCGCGTCAAAAATTGTTACGGCCCGCCGATAATAGCGAGTAACGTCGTGACCGATACCAATAGCAACAAGCTGTACAGGTGACTTTTCTTCAATCAATTTGATAACGTCTCGAAGATGTCTCTCAAGATAGTTGCCTGGATTTACCGATAAGGTCGAGTCGTCAACAGGAGCGCCATCCGAGATTACCATTAGAATACGTCGGTCTTCAGATCGGGCTAAAAGACGGTCATGAGCCCAGAGTAAAGCCTCACCATCTATGTTTTCTTTTAAAATTCCTTCGCGCAGCATAAGACCGAGGTTCTTTCGAGTTCTACGCAAAGGAGCGTCTGCCTCTTTATAAATGATATGGCGGAGATCATTAAGACGGCCAGGTGAGGGCTGTTTGCCATCTGCAGCCCATTTTTCTCGGGATTCGCCACCTTTCCATGCACGTGTCGTAAAGCCCAGAACCTCTGTCTTAACTTGGCAGCGTTCAAGAGTGCGAGCGAGAATATCAGCGCACATTGCTGCAACGGTTATCGGCCTTCCTCTCATCGATCCTGAGTTGTCAATCAGAAGAGTTACCACTGTGTCTCTGAATTCCGTGGACTTTTCCTGTTTGTAGGAAAGCGAGTGTGTTGGATTGGCTACTATTCGAGCAAGGCGAGCAGAATCCAGTAAACCTTCTTCCAGATCGAAATCCCAGGACCGGGTTTGTTGCGCCATAAGTCGACGTTGCAGTCTATTTGCAAGCCTGGTTACGACACCCTGTAAATTTGCTAGTTGTTGGTCTAAGTGACGGCGAAGGCGCGAAAGTTCCTCAGCGTCGCATAGTTCTTCTGCAGGTACTACTTCATCAAACTCTCGCGTATATGGAGCATATATTCGGGCAGCGTCGAGACTGGGATCATAATTTGGGCGCTGTTGCGGTGTCGCGTCACCGGCCTCCTCATCTCCCATGCCGGCCATCATTTCTGCATCGCCCTCTTCGCCTGACATGTCGTCAGTGGCGTCAGAAGCACTCTCTTCATATTCTCCTTGGGCGGCCATCGCTGCGGCGCTGTCAGCATCAGCTGCTTCAGTATCAGAATTTTCGTCAGACTCTTCACTGTCGTCTGAGCTTTCTCCATCCTCACTGTCAGAGCTCTCAGCTTCTTCTAACATCTCTATGTCTTGGAGAAGTTGGCGCATGACATCGGCAAATGCTGACTGGTCTGAGATATTTTCTTTCAGGCGCTCGAAGGCATCACCTGCTTTTTCCATGAATTCATCGCGCCACATATCGACCATTGCTGTGGCCTCAGCAGGAGGAGCTTTTCCAGTAACAGCTTCGCGCGTCAAAAGAGCTAACACTTCCGCTAGAGGCGCATCATCACGCTCGACAACTCTTGAATAACCTTGGCGCCGACACCGCTCTACTAAAGCCTCGTCTAAGTTAGCGGACACTCCCTCCATTTGAAGAGCGCCAATGGATTCCACCCTTGCCTGTTCGATAGCATCGTATGCGGCTCGGGCTGTTCCACCGGGTGGACGATTTTGCGAGTGCGCCGCTTCATCATGATGTCGTAGCTTAAGGGCTAGAGCGTCCGCTTCGCCGCGTAAAATAGAGACTTCGCCCTCCGCCATGTCACGTGATGGCGTTGGTAGCCTAGCAGACACCCCATCTGTGGACGCATTGTCTGGACCAAAGGTTACGTCGAGTTCACGCCTGCCAGCCACGGCTCGCATCGTAGCGGCAGTATTGCGCTTAAATACCTCCGAGGGGGACTCAGCTTCGGCCATGTGACGCTGGTCTCAGTATCAAGCGCTTTGCTTAAGGCCAGGTGCTGCCACTTCTGGCAAATCCTGACCGAAGACACGTTGGTAGTACTCAGCTACCACTGACCGCTCGGCTTCATCACACTTGTTTAAGAAGGTCATTCGGAAGCCCAGCGCGAGATCATTGAATATCCGAGAGTTTTCCGCCCAGGTTATTACTGTGCGAGGAGACATCACGGTCGAAAGATCTCCCGCCATAAAACCATTACGGGTAAGCTCGGCAAGTCTGACCATCTTACTTCCAAGATCAGGTCCCTCGCCATCTCTAAGGTGTGGCGATTTTGCGAGGATAATCTTAACTTCCTCTTCATGAGGCAAATAGTTAAGAGCGACAACAAGATTCCAACGGTCCATTTGACCTTGGTTGATCTGTTGCACCCCATGATAGAGACCTGTTGTATCTCCGAGGCCCACTGTATTTGCAGTAGCAAACATGCGGAAGTGAGGATGTGGCCGGATAACTCTGTTTTGATCCAACAAGGTTAATTTGCCCTCAACTTCCAGCACCCGCTGGATGACAAACATTACGTCTGGGCGGCCTGCGTCATATTCATCGAATACGAGGGCGACGGCATGCTGAAGTGCCCAGGGCAGCATGCCCTCTCGAAATTCAGTAACCTGGACGCCGTCCTTCAAGACGATTGCATCTCGCCCGACTAGGTCGATACGACTAATGTGACTATCTAAATTCACCCGTATACAAGGCCAATTAAGGCGAGCTGCTACCTGCTCGATATGAGTAGACTTACCCGTGCCGTGAAAGCCCTGGATCATGACTCGTCGGTTGTAAGCAAATCCAGCGATAATCGCGATCGTAGTCTCAAAATCAAAGTGATAGTCAGGATCTAAGTCTGGGACATAGTCACTTGTTTCGCTGTAAGCTGGGACTATGAGATCGGTGTCTAGGCCAAATACATCTCGAACTGATACCTCTGTGTCGGGTGCAGCGGTTACGCCTGCGGCCTGGATGATTGTGCTTGGTGAGTCGGTCATTAATGTTTTCCGGTGCTAGAGTCAGTCTATGCGTTAATCGCTATCTTCAAAGTTTTATACGCGGCATTGATCGATTTTAAGCGCTCTTCAGCTTCACGTGCACCACCATTTGCATCTGGATGCCACCGTTTGACGAGCACCTTATAACGACCTTTTAGATCTTGTACGTCGAAATCATCTTCTAGGCCAAGCTCCAATTGTGCAAGCGCTTCAGAACTGCCTGGTCGAAAACGGCGACGAATAGGTTTTTTAATCTCACTTTCATAAAAGGTATCTAATGGATCATCAAATTCAAACGTGGCATCTGCGCGCGATTTTTGCTTTCCCCCTAGTGCCCAAGTTTGGCGGCGCCAAACCACATCCAGTCGACGATCCGCATCAATCTGAGCTGATGACATACCTTTATAATAATCCCACCCAGCGTTGTATGCGCGTACATGTTCTAGGCAAAAATATAGATATGGTCTGGGACGATTACGGGTTCTAGGAGCAGGGAATTCCCCTTTACCCTCACAGCCTGGCGCGTCGCACTGCTGTTGAACTTCTTGTTGGCCTGAACCCCTTTTTTTTGAGGCCACAAATGATTGAAAATGCTGTTTTCCCATGAGGAACAATTATGGTTCGCACCACCAGCGATGACAAGCACTTAGGTGGTTTGCAGCTTCGAATATTTGGTCTAGGGTCTTCGCCATTAGCTGCCTCTGAAGGACGTATTGCGAAATGAAAAAGCGGATCATGGTTCAGATGCCATTAACGGATGGTATCTGCTCAGTTCTTGATGCTCGAAAAGACGTTGAAGCTGTTCAATTCACGCAATTGTCAGAGGACAATATTCTCCAGCATGTTGGGGAGTATGACGCTGCCATTCTATCAATCACTCCGTTTACGGCGCGAATTATTGATAAAGCGGATAAGATGCAGATTGTTGCTCGCCATGGTGTTGGCTATGACGCTGTAGATGTTCCAGCACTAACAAAAAAAGGAATCCCGTTAGCGGTTGTGGGTACGGCAAACTCCGCGACGGTGGCAGAACATGCTCTCTTCTTCATACTTGCGCTAGCGAAGCGTGCAATTTTGTTTGATCGCGAGGTTCGAAAGGGCAATTGGGATATCCGATATAGCCAGATTGGCTACGATATAGCGGATAAAAAGGTATTGGTGCTTGGTCTTGGCCGGATTGGTAGGCGACTTGTCCCTATGCTCAATGCGATGGGGATGAAGGTCTTTGTATACGATCCATATGTTCTGCAAGATACGATCGTTACGTCAGGCGCGACCCCAGTAGAAGACTGGCGTGCTGCATTGCCAGACATGGATTTCGTTTCCGTAAATTGTCCAAAAAATGAAGAGACAAACGGTATGATAGGAACTGCAGAATTAGCATCAATGAAAAAGACCGCCTTTGTGGTTAACACAGCGCGGGGAAATATTGTTGATGAAAGCGCTCTGTATCATGCCCTAAAAAATGGAAGCATCGCGGGTGCTGGTATCGATCCCTTCGTGGTTGAGCCAGCTGGGCCAAATGAGCCTTTATTTGAGCTTGATAATATTATCGTTTCGCCGCACTCCGCTGGTGTCACAAAAGAGAGTCTTTTCCGAATGGGTGCAGCTGCTGCTCAAAATATTCTTGACCAATTTGATGGTCGACTAAATCCAGAAAACGTAATCAACAAGGAAGTCCTGAAATGAGAGCTAACGAAATCAAGCGACGTTGGCAGGCTGGCGAAGCGTGTGTGAACGGTTGGTGTGCAATTCCAAATAGTTTTTCAGCTGAATTAATGGCGCACGCAGGCTGGGATTCGTTGACGATA
>Ga0255784_10002833_pt1 | contig 13412 bp, 34 predicted proteins | sample 101ome_14_FD_179982 | JGI IMG/M metagenome (GOLD analysis project Ga0255784, IMG submission 179982) | Coastal salt marsh microbial communities from the Groves Creek Marsh, Skidaway Island, Georgia - 101403AT metaG (version 2) | ecosystem: Environmental > Aquatic > Marine > Intertidal zone >...
CCAGTAGCTTGTATAAAAGCAATTGATAAAGTTAAAACTTCAGTAGAGGGAAATGACCCAAGAGGATGGATGAAGGCATGTGCCGAAGAAACCTTACTGAAGATGGGAAATGAACATGATTTCAAAAAATGTCTGATTGGGAAGATAGAATCTACCAAACAACATATTGAAAATCCTGAAGGTTATGCAAATATGTTATACAACAAAATCAAAGGAAAATGTTCGTAAGCTAGTCGTAGAATAAAGAGGCTAGTATATAGAAACCCAACCCCGTAAGGTTGGGTTTTTTATTTAACAAAAATAATTCACTTTTTCCTTGGATATGTCAAAAAATAATTGTAGGTTTGTATAGTAATTAATTAAAACCCTAAACCTATGAATAATACAAACGAAATGATGTGGATTTCATTCGCAGATGAAAACTTCCAACAAAAATGGTCACCATTACAACACGAAGATGGAACTCAAGTTCATTGGGATTCTGATATCGAAGATTTAATTGTACAATTTACAAGAGAATCGTTCCCAAATGTAAAATGGGGAATTGCCAACACTTCACAAATGTTGTTAGGAAATGCAATGATAGATAACTTTTAATAAAATAATTACGAAAAAGCTTGCATGTTTCAAAAATTTTTCGTATGTTAGTACTGTAATTGTTAAGAGATGAAATTAGAATCCGTTAAAAAAATCGTTGAAGAAATCCTTCCAAAGATTGAGAAGCATTATGGCTTTTCTAAATTCCAAGAATGTACTCCCTATATAGAACTTCACAAAAACATCTACGAAAAGTATAGTGGTGAAGAGGGTGCTGAAGGTGAAGAAGATAAATGTCATGCTGAGTATTGTTCAATGATGAATGAAATTACAATCTACTATCCTCAGATGAAAAGTAGAAAGATGGTTATTCAAACTTTGATTCACGAATACATTCACTACTTACAATCTCCTTCTTGGTTCAAAAGATACTACAATATGGGACATGATTATGTATCTCACCCATATGAGAAGGAAGCTATTAGTTACGAAAAAGATTATAAACTATTTATTTAAACCTTAAAAGATGATAAAGAAAATTAAATCAAAACTACTTACTTATTTATTTACCGATTGGGTAAAGAATGAAACTGATTTGGAAACAATCAAACTGACTTCACAAATGTTGAAGAATAGAGAAATTCAAATTACTGGTATCAAACCTGTATTAGGATTCAGAGCTCACCATAAAACACAAATACACTAAATGTTTAGAGAACTTCTACCTGTTGGAAATGACCTATATGTTATTAAACGAAAGTTTAAGATAGAACATTGGGATAAGATTGTACAACACTTTGGTGCTAAAGAAGTTTGTAAAGCATATCATTGTGAAACTATACTAAGAGGTAGAGATGGATATTTCTATCTTTGTGATAAAGTAGATGATGCAAAAATAATTGAATAAAAGCTTGTATATGTCAAAATTTTTACATATATTAGACCTGTAATTGAGTGGGGATATAACCCCAATGTTAAACCTTAAAATTTAAAATATGACTTATTCAGAATTATCAACGATGACCATTGAAGATTTAAAAACTCTTAACTCTATGGTAGTTGAAACAATCAAATCAAAAAAATCGTTATTAGCATTAGAGAAGAAAGATTCTCTTTACGTTGGTGCTATCGTTTCAGTTGACCATCCAAAGATGGCTGGACATGAATTGAAAGTAACTAAAATCAATAGAACTAAAGCTGTTTGTGAATTAATAAATGGTTTGGGTTCTTACAACGTTCCCCTAAGTATGATAAACATTATAAACGGATAATTATATGGCTAGATACAAAACCTACAAAATAGAAGATACTCCATCTGAGAAATTTCCTCAGATGGTTACTATCTCTAAAAAAGTAAAAGGTAAACTTTTTGAAAAGAAGTTTATCTCAGATGAAAAAGCAAAAGTTTGGATTGAGTTTCAATCAGCAAACAAACTGATTATTAAAGGTGCTAAAAAAGTAAAAGGAGAGTTAAGTTCAATCGGATTAGCAAACCCACTATGGTAGAGTATGACCCAAACAATCCCTTATCTGATGAAGAGTTGGATAAGTTGGCTGAAAAGGATTTTGAATTGTTCTTACAATATTTGGATTCAAAAACCGCATATTTAAAACAATTTGCAAAACCATTAGATGCTTATCACCTCAAAAGGTTCGCAGCTCAAGCTAAGAAAGATTCAACTGGTGAAGCTTTAAGTACTGAAGAAATCAAAAAACTTCAGAAGCAAGGTGAGGAAAATACTAAAATGACCGATGAGGAGTTAGAACAACACGAAGAGTGGATGGAGAAGAGAAACGAAATGTTGAAAAAAACATTTGGTGTGAAGAACTTCAAAACTCACAGGTCACAATGGTTTGATTAATATGAAGAGTAGTTGGTATTATAGAGAGATGGGTAGTAGAAATAAAAAGACTGGAAAGTTATCCTACTACAATGTAAAAGTAACTGATTATCATATATCAGATTGTGAATGTAAAGCAAGAGAGTTTAGACCTCACTCTGCTTGTAAACATATGAAGAGGTTACATCAAAAGTTAAATCATTTAAGTATATAATATGGGAGTAGATATTTCGGGTAAAAACCCAATACACAGAACACCAAAGCACGAATACCCAAATTGGAATGAGATTTCTGATAAGGAAAAGGATGAGTGGTTTGAGATGGATGATAAATGGCACAAAGAAAATCCTGGTGATTACTTTAGAAGTAATTGGTGGGGATGGAGACCTATTGTTCAACTTTGTGAAACAGTAGATAACATCTACGGATTAAATATTGATTTCAATGGTTGGGGTTCCAATGATGGGGCTGGTTTAGAAACTCAAGAAGAGTGTGATAAACTTGCTGAAGGATTAGAAAGATTTACATCTAAGATTGATTGGGTTGATGATGAAGATTGGATGGGTATTTTTACTGAATGTTGGAGTACATTAGATGGTGGATTTGTTGAAAATACAAAAGAGGTTCGAAATCTAAATTCAGAATACGAATGGGGTGATGTGATTAGACAATCAATTGTGTTACCAAGTGGTATGGTTGTAGAACCTGCTCATAAAGTTTACAAATGTAGAATTGATGCATTCATCAACTTTCTAAAAGAATGTGGTGGATTTAGTATTTACTAAAAGACCCATTAGATATTTAATTTTAAAAATATTAATAAATAATTTGGAATTGTAAAAATTATTCCTTATATTAGTATTCGTTCATTGAAATATTGAAAACACCAATGCCGATGTGGTGAAACTGGTAGACACGTTGGACTTAAAATCCAATGAACAGTAATGTTCGTGGCGGTTCGAATCCGCCCATCGGTACTAAAGGAGAGGGGAGAATGAGGGCCTTTGATGGTTTGTACCCCCATCGTATGAGTATTCATTCACTAAGGGTAGCAATAGAGGATTACACATCATAACTCATACAAAAAGGTTCGGCTACGAAGAGTAGGTAGCCCCTCTCCAACATATTGAATGCACCCATAGCTCAACTGGATAGAGCATCGCCCTTCTAAGGCGAGGGTTATAGGTTCGACTCCTATTGGGTGTACTGGTGAACACAACTTAGTTGTTAGTAACCTAACATTAAAATAAAGTGTAGGTGGATTAAACCTACACAATGAAGAAGGAAGGTTGAGGAAAACGTAAAATCCTTGTGTTCTGCAGACACTATAAGGTTGGGCCGAAACTGAGTTTTTGATGAGGAAAAAACATCGACGGGTGTTCTCATAAGGGGAGCTTCCTTCATCTTCATTTTATTTTAGAGTAATAAAAATTAAAATTAAATTATGATTATATCAATAGTACTATTATCGGCATCGGTTATTCTTTTATCAATAGGAATCTATAAACAAAAAAATAGATTAGATTATTTAGAATCCTATTTAGAAGATACTGATTTAAAAATTGACATAAAGCACAATCTTAATAAAGAAGAAATTAGTTCACTTTTGTACAGAACTGATAATTCATTTGAAGATGTGGATAAGTTAATAACTTATACTAAAAGAGAACTAGAAGGTAAGTTTGCTAATCATATGGCATCTGGTGTTGAGGTTAAAAAAGCGTTAGAAGAAATTAAAGATTTAAACAATAGATTGGATAAGTTTATTAGAAACTATCAAAATATTTAAACATTTGTATTTATTAATTAAGTTATGGGAAAGAAGGGGAGATACAAAGAGAAACTTGATTGGGATGATATGACCTATGGTGAGGCATCTCACCACATTGGTAAGAAAACTACTGAGAAGGTTCATAAATCCAAAAAGGATTACAAAAGGAAACCAAAGCATAAGAGAGATTCTTATGATAATTGGAATCCAGATGGTAATTTGTAAAATGGCCCGTTCGTCTATCGGTTAGGACGTTAGGTTTTCATCCTAGAAAGAGGAGTTCGATTCTCCTACGGGCTACAAAAGTTGATAAATATATAGGATAGAGGAAGCGTAGAATAGTAAAGTGGGAGAACACTATCGCAAGGGTACACACTAAGCACAAATCTCTAATGGTGTGTGAAGGTTCTGCAGAATTCAGATTCCCGATAAAACTATTCCTATCCTATTTTTAGGAAGATTGGCAGAGTGGTCGAATGCACTTGTCTTGAAAACAAGCGAACTGAGAGGTTCCGTAGGTTCGAATCCTACATCTTCCGCTAAAAATAATTCACTTTTTATTTGGAATTCTCATTTATTTTTCGTATGTTAGTACTGTAATTGATGAGAAACCCTAATAAATAAATTATGATAGTAGAAAAACCAAAAAGTAACGGAATAACAATTGATTTGACTGGACCACAAGGTAACGCTTTTTACCTTTTAGGAACTGCTAAGAAACTTGCTAATCAACTTGGATTAGATGGAGTTGAGATTATGGAAGAAATGAAGAGTGGGGATTATGACCATTTGGTTCAGACCTTTGATAACTACTTCGGTACTTTTGTAACTTTATACAAATAATAAAATAAACAAATTATGATTGGATATGTTGCCTACGGAATAACTACAATCTTTTTCGGATGGATTGGGTATGAAATCACACAATTATTAATTGGAAGTATCAAAGATAAAAAAAATGGGAAGAGTTAAAGATTTATTGTATGATGGACCCGATGGGTTCAATGACTGGAAAAGTGATGAGAAATGGATGCCTGACCACGAATGGTTTTTCAATCCAGATTCAAGACATTGGGATGCTGAATATGAAGAATGGTCTAATTCTGAAGCATATGTTGCATTCGTAAATGATGAAATAGATATACTGAAAAAGAAATATTCAGATGGAGATGTTGTAGATGCTCTACAATATGCATCCAAATCTATTATCATAGAACCCGAAGAGGTTGGAAAAGAGGTATATGATAAACTCTTTTCAGAAAAATTAGTAGAATACTTAAACAATTTAAATGGCACCAATTAAAAGTAAAAAGAAACGAAGAGAAGAAATAATTAAGAATATTAGGCACACAATTGAAACTGAAACAGCTAAACCAAACTTCAATGAAGAGTTAATAGCTAAGTTACAAAGTAGATTAGATTCTATTTTGGATGGAACTTTTGTGAGTAAGATGAGGAAAAGAAGAAAAAAGTAAATGGAGTTTTACGCATCTTGGGATGATACATCAACCAACGTAGCTTGGAATAGACCTTCACTACATGCATTGATTCAAATCTGGAATGAATTAAATACTAAACATGATTTATCAGATTATGAAGTTTATTTAGCTGGTGGGTTTGCTGAATACCTACATAACCCAACTATACCACTAACTTGGGATATTGACATTTATTTTGTAAGTGATAATCCTAACTATTCTCATCTTAAATCCGTATTAGATGATGCTAAACTATTGAGTATAAAAAATAATGTATTATCTGATGTGAAGGGTATTACTTCTGATGTTTGGAATTACTTTAAATATATTAGGGGAGGAAAGACTCCTCCAAAAAAATATTTTTTGAATAAGAATATGACCTTTTATACAAATTTTTTAAAATTCACCAAAATAGTAAATGGTGAAGTTGAGATAGATAATGATTTGAGTAAGAAGCATCCTTATACTGAAGTGTGTGATGGATTGTATCAATTTAAGAAAAAAAGTAAATTGGGAAATATTGGAGAAAAAAAGTATTTAGATAAAATCAATTCAGGTGTTTATTCTGGAGTTGATGTTAATTTAAAAACCACAAATTTTAATTTTGTAACATAATATGAAAAATTTAGTTTATGGGGTACTATTGTTTATAGTAGCTCAAGCAATTATATGGATTCAAACCAATGGACAATTTGTTTGGCCTTGGTTTAAAAAGAATCCATTTTTAGTATCATTAGCTGGTGGTACTCTAATTTCATATGTTTTTATTAAAGGAACGTGGTTAGTAGCAGAACACTTCAATGGACAACTTTGGCCTGGTAGATTTATAGGACAAGCAACAGGTATCCTAATATTTGCATGGATGACTTGGTTTTTTCTTAATGAAGGTATCACATCTAAAACGATGGTATCTTTGATTCTAGCAGCAATTCTAATAGGAATACAAATATTTTGGAAATAAAATGAAAGCAATCTTAGAATTTAATCTACCAGAAGATAAAGTTGATTTCAATCTTGCCGTTAAGGGTTCGGATTGGTGGCATGTTTGTTGGAAAATGGACCAAAACCTTCGTACAAAAATCAGATACGATGAAAGTATCTCTGAACATACTCGTGAAGTGTATAAAGAGTTAAGAGAAGAGTTGAGACAAATTATGCTAGATAATAATGTAGATTTTGGTGAAGTAGAATGAAAGAAATTGATTTACATGGATTAACACACGATGAAGCTTTGATAAAAGCTGAGGATTTTGTATTGTTATTATCACAAAATATGACATTTCAATGTAGAATCATTACAGGTAAATCGGATAGGTTATCTAAGAAGGTAGTAGAGATGTTAGAATCGCATGAGTTTAATTGGTATATCCCAACTTGGAATGTTGGTGAAATAATAGTTACTCATTAATTTGGATAATTAAAATATTTTTTGTATATTTGTAAAATTATGATGATAAACGGAGATAAAAAGATTGTAGGGTTTACCGCTGGGAATTTTGATATTATTCATCCTGGTTATGTGTACACCTTTCAAAAAGCAAAGAAACATTGTGATTACTTTATGGTGTTTCTTCAGAATGACCCATCGATGGATAGGGCAAATAAATACAGTCCAGTAGTACCAAGAGCTGAGAGGTATAATACACTAATGGAAATGGAATCGGTTGATGCAGTTTATTGTTATCAAACTGAGGATGAATTATATGAATTAATTCAATTCTTTAAACCCGATGTTAGAATTTTGGGTGAAGATTATATTGGTAAACGATTTACTGGTGATGATTTACCACCAAAGATTATTTACACTTCAAGAGCACATGGTTGGAGTACAACTAAGTTGAAAAACGATATTTGTATTCAAACTTTAAAAGATAACAAAGAGTTGTTACTTACACAACCTGATTTGTTAAATGAAATCAAACAACTAAAATACGATGGAGATGAGTAGAGAAACTTGTATTACTTGTAAAAAAGAAACACCATATCATATCAGTACTGATATTGAATATCGTTCTCATTATGTAGAAGGGGCAGGACAACTTTGTAAAGAATGTTGGAATGATTATTTCGAAAATGATGATAATGTATTAATGATTTCTGAAAAAATCATTAAAGATACACCTAATAATTACGAATTAGGTGAAAAGGTTAGGTCAATATATAATAAATTAACAAAATGAAATTAGATTTTAGAGCAAGAACTACATATACGATTACAAAAGTAACCGAACCTACCACCTTGGATTCAGAAGATTTCAGAAATGTTGAACCCCCATTTACAGGTGAAACTGAAGAAGAGTTTTATAACTATATATCTGAAACTCTTTCAGATTGGGAGGTTGAAGATTTTTTAGATAACAATAAAGATAAATTTTCTGAAGAACAAGCTGATAACATTTGGGAAACATTTGGTGAGTATCCATCTGAAGAAATGTTTGATTCAAGAAACAAAAGTGATGAAATAGTTATCGATGGAGGTAAGATTGATGAAAGTTACACAAAATACGCAGGATTTAACCCAATATACACACCAAAATATGAATAAATTAACATACCTTATAACCGAAAATGGTGAAACTTATTCAATGGAATTTATCACCGATAGAACCGCAAGTTGGACTGAATCTCAGTATATGAGAAATCGTTCCAATATTCAAATGAATCTGATTGGTGAAGAACCAACGGATGAAACCGAACCAACCGCAAGAAAAATAGATTTTTAGATTATGGCAAATCATATGGAAACGTATATCAACATTAAGAATGGTGATATCAAAGTAGCAGAAAAATTAAAAGAAATATTTACACCACCAGAAGGTGAGTACGAAACCAGCACCGAAGATTTATATAAAAGATTGTATGGTGATGAAGCACCCGAAGAATACGATAGAGGTTGGGTATGTGATAACTTAGGTGCTAAGTGGGTTTATTCTGAGTTTGAATACGATGATGATTGTGAATACATTCACTTAAATCTAACATCAGCTTGGAGTGTACCAATTCAGATGTTAGAGAAGTTAGCAGAAATTCTAACTAATATCAAAGAAGATTGTTATATTTGTGGTACTTATGAAGATGAATCGATGGACCCATGTGGAGCATTTATCTACGCTAAAGATTATGATGATATCGAAGATTACGATGATGAGTACGATTGGGATAAAGATGAAGAAGATGATTTCTATCGTGAAACTTGGCATGATAAGATAGCTGAGTTAGGAAAAGAAGTAGAGGGTGCTTATTTAGAATTTTTAGAAGATAAGAAGAATAATCCTGAAGATTATGAGTAAAATTATATATTTATGGTAAATACACATTCAACTATGGAACTTAAAAAACAAATTGCTAAGAAAATCTTAGAGGCAAAATTGAATAAAGCTACAACACATGCTCAAGCTTATATTCAGAAGTTACAACAACAATTGGATGATTTAATCAATAAAGTAAAGGATAATGAATAAAATAGTTTTAGGATATCTATCTGATGGTAATTTTTGGAGAGGTAGAGTATATGAAAGTGATATAACTACTTCACAAGAAGTATTAGATAGAAACGCATTAGAATACAGAAATGTAGACAAACTATCTGACTGGTTAGAAGTAAAATGTGGAGGTGGTAAAGGTAATACATACAATCCAAATATTCCAAATATCTATGATGCTGATAGATTGGAAGTTATCAAAACAACATTAGAAAGCAGATTAGGATGTGTTGTTGAATATCACCAAACAGCATCTATCAATGATTATTGGGGAGCTAACTCAGAAGAGGATAGGAAAAAACAAGGTGATATACCTTTGTAGTAATTACATAAAATTTATTAAAAAAAGTTGGGAAAAAATTTGGATTTCTCAACTTTTTTTCGTATGTTAGTACTGTAATTATGAGTGATATGAAAAACCCAAAAAAGATTCTAAAATTAAAAAACTACAAACACTACGAGAAGTTAGTAAAGAAATCCGAAGGTAAAGGTAAGATGCCACAACTAAGATGGGTTTCCGATTTACTTACTGAAATAAACATCGACCACAATTACTCTGATTGGAGTGAAACTAAGTGGAGACCAAATGGATTAAGATATCACACAAGTGGTGGTTCGAGAGAATATACTGGTGGTAGATTGAGAATCTCTGAGATTAACTTTGATGCTACTTCTACTGATACTTACTACTCTTACAACACTTGGAGTTATGTTAGAGATATTCTAAACCTTATAAACGATAAGTTAGGTATCGAATGTGATTATGTTAACGGAAAAGTGTGGATAAAAGAAAAATAAAAAATGCGTAATAAATTAAACTTTAGTGTACTAAGTAAAATTGAAAAAGAATTTGGTAACTTTGAAATCGGCCAAACTTGGGGTGGTGGAAATCCAGTCTATCTAAGATTTGGATATTGGAATAGAGTAGATGTTACCAAACTGAATGAAATCCTAAATCCTATCAACGAAGTTGTTGAGGATGAATGGTACGATGATGATTGTGGATACAAATATAACTATAAATTATTGTAAAGATATGAATGAATATTTAGAAGAATTGATGTTAGCTAATACTGATTTTACCTCAGAAGAAATATCTGAGATGGAAAATTGGGAAATCCTTATGCATTTGGGGTGGGAATGATTAAACCAAAAGAAGAGTTTAAATTATCAGTTAGAACCCTAAACCTTATGGTAAAAATGGGGCACACAAATCTAAAAAATGTGGTCAAAAATATCCAAAAAAATCGAAAAAAAAGTACCAAATAATTTGGATATGTCAAATATTTTACATATATTAGTACTGTAATTGAGAGTAAAACCTAAAACACTATTTATGAAAAATTATCAAATCGTTTTAACTACTTTTGTTTCCTTCTTTATCGCTTATTCAGTATTGGTTGGAATCGCACAAGAATATGTTCACTTTGCTGGTGAACTGAATGAGATGGCAGTATTTATCCTTGCTTCAACAATGGGATTCATGTCCCTTTTTGGTTGGAATTGGAAAGGATTATGGAATTGGTTAGTAAAATCTTAAATTATGAGTGTAATAGATAGTTGGAGTAAAGAGGAGTATTTACAAGTAATGAGTGATACTCACAAAACGGCATTTGGTATCAGACCCCACAATACCAATTATAATGAGTGGAGTATTGAGGACCTTAAAAATGAGTTCCTAATGTTACATCAGATTATAGCTGATAACGAACAGTGGGAAAAGGAAATGTAAATTATGAAAACCTCAGTTCATCATACATTAGATAAGGAGCAGGCAAAACTTCTGAAGAAGTTAGATGCTTGGTTAATCGATAATATGTTAACACAAGGTGGTGAGGAATTGGTAATGAAGTTAAGAGAACTAATTACCAAAATTGAAGAAAAGGGTTATTATGATACCCCAGAAAAAGAACTCTTGAATGAGTTAAGATATCAGTATATGAAAGATACGAAAGAGGAATCTGAGTAACTGATATTTATATGAACCGAATAGTTTTGAAAATCGGTTTTGTTGTTTAACTAAAGGGAAACCTATGAGAAAACACATTATTTTTGGAATATTGATAGTTGTAGCTCTACTATCCTTTGGAATGAGTGATTCTAAAGACAAAGAGTTAAATCTTCCAACAATTGAACAAATGGAGGAAGAACGAAGATTAAAAGAAGAAGCTATAAAAGATAGTATAGCTAATTACCACAAAGTTGAATTGGATAATTTCCTATCAGCAATAGGATTTAGAGAGAGTGGTAATAGATACGATATAACTAATACATTTGGTTATATGGGAAAGTATCAGTTTGGTAAAAGTACTCTAAAAGGATTAGGATACAAAGTATCTAAAAAAGAGTTTCTAAGTAACCCAGACCTACAAGAAGAGGCAATGTTATCTTTGTTAAATCATAACAAAGAGAAACTGCAACAATATATTGATGTTTATGACGGTAAAACTATAAACGGAATATATATTACTGAGAGTGGTATCTTAGCAGCCGCTCACTTAGGAGGACAAGGTTCTGTACGAAGATACTTTAGAAACGGAAAAGTTTTTAAAGATGGGTATGGAACTAAAATCACTTCCTATATGAGTGAGTTTAGTGGATACGATATAAATTTAAATTAATAAAGGATATGAGAAAATCGTTATGGGTAGGGTTAGGCCTATTTTTTGTAGGTTGTGCCTACATCGGAGTACTTCTTCCTGGAGTACCAACCACATTTTTTGTGATACTAGCTGCATGGGCATTTAGTAAATCTTCTGATAAATTTAATAAGTGGTTACACGAACATCCATTGTTCGGAAAGTATCTTACCAATTGGGAAACTAAAAAAATCTATCCAACTAGAGGTAGATGGGCTATGGTAGGAGTTATGTGTATTTCTTTAATTTCAATGTATTTTACAGTTCCTCTTAGAGTTGTAGGATATGCTGGAATTACATTTATACTAATTATTATTTGGGCATTCAGATATCCCGGTTCAGTTGAGGAGTACGATAAAAGAGTTAAAGAAGGAAAGAAAATTGGTTGGTTTAAATGAAAACAGTAAATTTAGAATTTACTAATATTCCTACAAATATCCCTTCTATTGATTATTTTTTAGATAAAATCAATAATGGGGATACCTTTCAATTTATGCGAATGAATCACGGATTTGTTGATACATTCAGACTTACTTATAAAAATTGGCACAAACTAAAACCCCATTTACAAGAAAAAAGATACGATGAAATAGCTGGTTATATTGGTAATGTATATAGAGCTGGTGGTAAAGATTTGGGATTAGGTAGTTGGCATAATCATTCTGAAAAACAAACTGAATACATTAAGAATTTGGTTGAATTTGTTTTTGAATATGATAATCTACCAAACAAAATACATATTGGTATTTCATTGGGTGTTGGTTTGGGTACACATTGGGGAGTTTGGCAAGAACATACAGATGTTCAACAACATAGAAGTAAATTTGCTAATATATTAAATGATTTGGTAAATAAAAGATTCTACTATGCTGGTATAGTTAAACACTATACAATAGAAAATGAGTGGGGTAGGATGTTTAAATTACTTAATGATAAGAAATTTAATGTAGTATTTTTAGGACCTGAAACCTTTGGTGAATTCGATAAGTATTGGTACATAAAAAACTTTCATCACATTCAGATACCAAGAATTGGTGCAATTCATAAAATAGATGAATATATTAATACAATAAAATCAATAGATAAAAATTCGGAAAACCCAACTATGGTGTTTTCACAAGTAGGGCACATTTTATCAGCTAAGATTGTTAAAGAAATAATGGATACCAACATTTATTATTGGGATATTGGTAGGGCATTTGATATCAAAATGAAAGAAAAGTTTCAAAATGGTGATACTGCCTTTAAGTGTTGGACACAATTGGATATGAATGGGTTAAAGGATTATGTTAAACGAATAAGAAACTAAATATGGCAACAGGAGTTTATAAAGTTACGGAGGAATTTGAAGAAAAATTAGCACATTATACTGGAGCTAAGTACGCTGTTACGGTAGATAATATGAGTAATGGGTTATTCCTTGCTTTGTATTATGAAAATCATATTATGAATCGTACCAAAGATACGATTACAATACCTGCTAGAACATATCCATCAGTACCTTGTGAGATTATTCATGCTGGTCTAAAAGTTGGATTTGAACCTGTGGAGGGTTCAACAATAAAAGGAGCATATGAAATGAAAGGTTCAAATGTATGGGATTCAGCTTTAACATTTACAGCTGATATGTACAAAAAGGGTACTCACATGTGTGTATCTTTTAC
>Ga0255784_10002837_pt1 | contig 13399 bp, 7 predicted proteins | sample 101ome_14_FD_179982 | JGI IMG/M metagenome (GOLD analysis project Ga0255784, IMG submission 179982) | Coastal salt marsh microbial communities from the Groves Creek Marsh, Skidaway Island, Georgia - 101403AT metaG (version 2) | ecosystem: Environmental > Aquatic > Marine > Intertidal zone > Salt...
CGGGAAGATGCGCGACGGGTTGGGCGAAGGATGGTTTCGGTGCCGCTGACGGCCGACGGCGCGCGCGGAGAAAGAGGTTCGAGCGGTGGCCGAGGGCGCACGAAACCCGGTCGGGGTCGAAATGGTGCGCGCGGCGCGGGTGCGGACGATTCGTCGCGCGCGTCTTCTTCTTCGGCGTCGACGACGACGTCGAGGACTTTGGACGAAGCGTTGGCGTCGACGTCTCTCGAGCCCGGTGGGGGACGGCGCGGTGGACGACGACGCGCGGATTTTCTCCTCAACTTTAGTCATCCGCCTCGCGCGTCGGGGGCGACGTCCACCGGTGGTCCGCGCGGTGGAGGCGGAGGACGAGGCGGGAAGACGACGCGACCGACGCAAAAGCGTAGGAGTGTCGTGTACAAGAAGGAACTGTTTCTTCAGGCGAATTTCCGGTTTCTCGTCGCCGACAGCGCGGATTTGCGGCGAAGTGCGTACGATGCGGATCACATGGTGAGCTGGGAGGACGTCGTGCAGGTGGAGGCGGGATCGGTGGAGCCGTTAAGTTGTCCCGTGTGCTTTGACGACGCCCCCGTGGCGCCGCAAATGACTGTTTGCGGACACTCGTTTTGCTTTCCGTGCATCGCGAGACACATTTTGACGACGCGCGGAGACGGTAAACCGGCGAAATGTCCAATGTGTTTCACGGAAATTCGTTTGGTAGATTTGAGAAGCGTGCGAAGGCGAGGAATCAAGCCGCCGAGCGTAGGTAAGACGCAAAAGTTTGTACTCATGGCGAGGCATCGAAACTCAAACGTGCCCGGTAGGCGAACGGCCAAGGCGCCGCCGCCGCCAGCGAGCGGGGAGTGGCCGAGGGCGCTACCAGATTGTGGGTGTGACGTGTTCGCAAAGTACACGCTGACAGGGGAAGAGGTGGCGATCGCGACGCAGGAGTGCGAGTCGCTCGAGTCGCACATTGCGGTGCTCGCTGAACAATCCGCAGTCGGCGAGCTCCCGTTCGCTCTAGCGGCCGTAGACGCGATGACGCGCCGGTTAGACCGATGGATCGAGCGACGGTGCATAAAAGAAGGGACGCCAGTGCCGCGCGCGAGAGCGCTCCCGTCGGGAGTCACCGCGCCCGCGCCAGAGTTGCCGCAGAAGAAGATGCCAGAAGAGTTTCCAACGCTGCCGACGGCGCCGAAAAACATGGCTTACGTCAAGGGGTCAAAGGTACGCGTGGAATCAGCTTTTACTGATGACGAGGACGACGGTGAGAGCGACGAGTCGGAGACGGATGAGGATCCAGCGATCGAAGATGCGGTGGGTGAGGTTTCAAAAATGCCAGAGGTGGATGAGCTGAAACCGTCGCCGGCGAACAAGACGAATGTTCCACACGAGCGCACAGACATTTATTACTTTTACCAGGCGCCAGATGGTCAACAAGTCTTGTTACACAGCGCGTGTTTGCGTGTTCTACTAGAACACTACGGCTCATACGAAGAACTTCCGCTCGAGCTCGAGGGTGAGGTGGTTGAGCTCGAGCGGAAGACGCAGGACGAAGATGTGCGAAAGCGCGCCGCGCACATTCGCCATCTACCTCTTACTACTGAATTCGTTATGGTTGAGCTCGATATGAAATCTCTCGTACCTAAAACAATTTTAGACGGTACGTCGGGAAGTGAGTTGAGACAACGTGCAAAGCGTCGCGCGCAAAAAGCTGCAGCCGATGCGCGCGCGAAGGCGCGAGAGCTTCGCGACGAGGCAAGGTCAAAGCAAAAGTCTCAGCCCTTTTCAAAGTCCGTGCGTGAATCGATGCCCAAACTTGGTGATTTGGAACCAGCGATGCCGACTCCAGACACGTCGATGGACGCCGCGCTCGCTCGCGCGCTTGCAGAGCAAACAGAGGATGAACGGGAACGCATGGCAATGTACGAAGAAGTGCAGAACGCTGTCGGGCCAAACGGGACGTCTTTCTCGAGGATAGTAGGTTTAGGGTTCGCATCGGGTGGACCAGATTTAAATTTTAACACGGAGAGCTTTGGGCCGGCGCTTGGGGCTACTCCGTCACCCGTGTCGTCGGCGGCGCCAACGTGGGGCGCGCGTTCGGCTCCGGATATTCCAGATATTCCCGACGGAGCCAAGGGTAAGAAGAAAGGAAAACGCGGAACTGTATTGTTTAGAATGGGATAAGTAGATTTTGTGATTTCAAAAACCGCACGAAAAAAATGACTGCTTACGCGACGACGACCTCGCCAGGTTCATCGCTGCTCACATCCATGGACTGGTCGATGGATCGGCCCATTGCGCCGTAGTTGACGGTGCTGTAATCCGCGGAAAACTTGATCGAAGACTGAAGCGCCTTAACGTGACTACGTCTGTAAGAATCAATCGCGACTGTAATGTCGTTTGGTGCCATCTTTTGTTCACGCAAGCACGCAGCAGCGAGCTGAAGCGCAGGTTCGAGTTGTTCCGGAACAACAGCCTTGGCTCCAGCCTTTTCAAGAATCAAGCCACCCTCGACGTCGCGAGCACGCACGTACGTTTGAACATTGTTAAAGTTCTTGTTCAGCGTCCACACGGCTCTGTAGTTTGCACCAGGAGAGCTCAGCGCCACGATTGCACATGATGCTCGGTCGGCGCCAACCGCCTTGAGCACCTCCGGCGAACCTGCATCGCCAAAGTACACGTTTTCATCCTTGGCTCTACTCTCGCTCACAACCTCCGGATTGACATCCAAAGCGACGAAAGGAATCATGTTTTCAGCGAGAATTTCACCGATAATCTTCCCTTGGCGTCCGTAACCCGCCAAGATGACGTGACCCTTCAAGTCATCCACTTCGTTTTCCTGTGGCTGCAGCGTAGCCACATTGCCCGTGCTGAGAACATCCTTCATCTTGTTACCAAACTCTGCCAAGTACGGCGTGATCGCCATCGTAAGAACAACCGCCAAATTCAACTGAGTCGCGAGTTCAGCATTGAACAAACCCACGCGCACAGCCTCCGCAAAGGTCACGAACGCGAATTCGCCACCCGGGCCAATATACAACGCCGCGCGGAGGCAGTTGAGCAATGACAAACCAAACAACGGACCCACCGCGCACACTACAGCAATCTTACCGACGAGGATCGCCGCCATCATGGAGACAATATTCGCCGCGCTTTGCTGAAATGTCATCGGGTTAATGGTCATTCCTACAGTCATGAAAAAGAGTCCGAGCAAGAGACCTCTAAACGGTGCAATGTCGTTTTCGACTTGCAAGTGAAACTCGGTCTCAGCCAAAAGCAAACCAGCCAAAAAGGCGCCCAAAGCCATGGATAATCCTAAAGATTGCGTCAAGAGGGACGTACCGAGGGCGACAAACAGCGTCGTGGCGCTGAGAAGCTCCGCTTGGCGAAGCTTGGCGACCCGGTTGAACACCGGTCGGAGCACAACTCTACCAAGACCGATGATGGACACGATGGCCGCTGCCGTCTTCACCACTGCCTTGAGCAATGAACCACCGATAGCGGCGAGGCTACCGCTGTCGGGTCCCGCGAGGAGGGGCACTAACATAAAGACCAACACGACAGTCAAATCTTGGAACAGCAGGACAGAAAAGGTCGCGCGACCGTGGCGAGTCGCCGATTCGCCTCTATCTGCAAGAACTTGAAGCGCCACCGCCGTTGAGGAGAACGCCAAACCCAAACCTATGATCACGGCGGGAGGAATGGCCATTCCGCACGCAACAGCGACTGCGGCGCCGACCACAGTGCTCAGCGCCATTTGCGATGAGCCAAGACCAAAAATGTACTTCGCCATGGACACCAAACGGTCGTAAGACAGTTCAAGGCCGATGTTGAAGAGCAAGAAAACTACACCAAACTCAGCTAAAACCTTTACTTGTTCGACGTGCGTGATGATGCCGAGACCGAACGGACCCACGAGCGCTCCACCGACGAGGAAACCGAGCACAGGAGATCCACCTGGAATCTTACTCACGAGGGTCACCGCGAACACAGAGGTGAACAACAACCAAAGAACATCCGTCATGCCGGTTTCTTCCGCTTCGTGAGCCGCGTGCGCCGCGAGCTCGCGTTCGCTCGCTGGGACAACCTTTTCGATGACGGCCGAAGCCTTCTGACGCAAACCGTGCGTGACCGTCTTGGCCGTGCTACCAGCCTTAACCAGCGAGGAGCCGATCTGTTGTCTGGCGAGGTTGCACTTTGGGACAGGAAGCATGAGCGTCGCCGAACCTAAAAGCAACATGGTAGTGAGGAACTTCTTCGCCGTCTTCACCACTTCAGCCGCTTCGTCATCAGCCTTTTCGTTGGACGAAAAATAACCAGCGGTAAAGTACTTGCTCGATTTCTTCGTAGACTTTTCTTCATCCTCTTGTACGCCCGCCCCGTCTTCCATCATGGCGCGCTTCTCGAGCAATTCCTGCTCAGCCTCTTGCTTAATTTCTTCCGCACTTTTCACAACCTCCTTCGGTTTTTCGGTTCTCTTCTTCACGTCGACGACTGATGCCTCGTCAAACTTCACTCCATCGATGAGTCGTTGCTTTTCAGCGCGCTGCGTCTCGATCGCGTTGACTTGTTCCTTCAAATCGATGACGGCTTGCATCTTCATGGCGATTTTTGACATGGCTTCATCTGCGCGATCGTGAGCACTCTGAGACGTGAGAAGGGAGTTCTTCGCCTTGCTGGCAACTTGGATACCAAAGTCTTCGCGCTTGGCAAACTCTTCTTGCGCCTCCTCTAACTTTCTTTCCGCCGTGGTCATGCCCTCAGTCGCGCGTTCGAGTGCGGCGGCGAGACTGAGGTCTTCTTCGTCCCACCAAGCGCTGAGATTCAAACCCATCTTTTCCGCCAAAAGCTCCGCCTTGGTCGGTTCAGAGGACGGCTTCTTAAACGGAATGTTCGACAACCCAACGGCAGAGTCTTCATCGTTAGAGGGCACGAGTTTTGTTCGAATCACCGCCTCCTCGACCACGCGCAGTCTCTCCGAGGCGATATCCATAAACACCTTGGCGTCAACCAAAGCCTTGTTCGCCTCTTCGGTCGCCTTCATCGCGCTCGACGCGAGCTCATCATCCTTTTCGTAAGCCTCAGTCGCCAACAGCGCTTGCTCAGCCAACACCTTCGCTTGCTCCTCGCCTTCGTCGCTCTCCAGCTGCGCCTTTTCCAACCTTTGCATAACCTGCTTCAAGTCGTCGTCCAGCTTTTTCACCTCCACGCTCAACGCCTCCGCCTCCATCGGAGACAACGGCGTCAACGGTTTCACATCACCCTCAGCGTTCGAGACCATGGCGACGATCCCGAAGCGTGCCCCATCGCGTCGCGCCCTCGTCGCATCGTCGCCGCCGCCAACCTTCGCGAGCTCTGGCGCCAACGAAAATTTCCTCTTTGTCGTCCTCGTGTGCGCGCGAACGCCCCCTCGGGACCCATCGCGCGGGGTCTTCGCGCTCGCGCGTACATTTCGCGCCGATTGCGTCGCTCGAGACGCGTTCGCGAGCGTCCACGTCGTCATGTTTCGCGGGCAATCTCGCAGGGATTACCAAACGTTTCTGCGCTGGCGGTCACTTTTTGCGCGCGTCTTTCCGTCGGCTCGTCGTCGCGTCCACGCGTCTTCCCGCCGCGATCTCCGCGCGTCGAAGGGGCGAAAGGGATTGTTTCCGTGAGAGGGAGTCTCTCCGGCGTCGCGCGTGTCGCTCGTGCGCGCGCGTGTGGCGGCCGGCGACCGAACGCGCCTCCGACGGAACGAGTCGGCTTCTTAAGTCAGATTCGGACATTTGACAGTTGCATACTTAAGTTCTGTTTGACTTTATCTGATGTGCTCATAACGAAACATATACAGAAACTAAATATGTAACTTAGACAGATGTAAGTAAACGTAAATACGTAACGAATGTCCGAGTAAAAGATACATTTTTATGATAAATGTTTATCTCAGCGATGCAATGTCGGAATCTTGCGTTTAGACGACGCCGCGCGCGCGCGTTTCGAAGCACCGAACGCCGCGCGCGTCGTGAACCCGAGCGAACCCGATCCGTTTCGATACTCTCCGTCGCATCGTCTCGGCGCGTCGTCATGACGCTCGTTCCAGATGATCGCGGGAAGGACTACCCACACGTGCTCAGGCCGCCGACGTATGCAGAAGAGGTGCTGCAGCTGCCTCCCGCGGTCGCGAGCTCGCACGCCGCGTGTGTGCTGCTCCCCGAGGCGCGCGGTGAGGTGATGCGACTTCTCTCAATGTGTAAAACGGCCGAACTGCATCAAATGTGTGAGGTTTTACTTCTGAAAAAGGCTGGGAACAAGGCTTCGCTGGCGACGCGGGTGGCGGACCACCTTCAAAAGAAAGGCTGCGCGAGAGGGGTGGTGCTCTTACACGACGTGCCATTCGCGATTTGGCGGAAAACGTACGGTGAGACGATGACGTTTGATAAAATGTTCATTCACGTGTGCTCGGATGCTTTACCAGCGTTTATCGCGCGGCCAGATGAAGCCGCAAGAGCAAAGATGAAGAGCAAGTTCAGAGGTTGGGACAAAACGCCTGAAGCGTATTTCGGGTCGATGCAGGCGAGACACATCGCCGCGCTCGGATTGTTCGGTCGAAATTGGGATAAGTTGGGTTCGCAGTGCAGGGTTGCGCTCGATGTTGTGCTGTGTTGTCCCACTCAATTCTTCACGGATACCCTTATGCACATGTCACCCTTTTCGCTTCCGTTTTCGGGGGACAGACGACGAAACGCACACGGAATGGCGTTTTTAATAAAATACGTGGGAGGCAGCGACTGGTACGCGCTGGAACAAAAGTTGTGTCTCCAGAGATTCCACGTGGCGCTTGTAGCCGCGATGGATAACAGTACCGTTACTGGTGAAAGACCCTCGGCGGCGACTGCCAATCCGGCGTCCGAGCCGCCGTCCACTTCACAGCGGGTCGTTCCAGCGCCTTCCGCTATTACGTCCGCCGCTAACGCCGCGCAAGAGGCGGCGACCGCGTTGAACAATCTTGCGGCTTCTAAGTCACCGTCATCGAGCGCGAGTAAAAGGTCTACGTACGGTGACACACCCGAACATCGACAATTTTATGCGCGTTTGGACAAGGCAGATCCTATGTACGAAATGATTTCATCCAACGATAACCCTGCCTGGCCACCTGGGGAGATTCTCAAACCCTCCAATGTGCAGTCTATGAAGACATTCCAACAGATGTTCTTTTTGTCCGCGACGGATTTGCACTTTTTGCAGCGAGAAGAAGAGTTTGAGCTTCAAGCTGTGTGCATGCTCCAGAACGATGAGGTCAAAGAACGCTTGCAATGGCCGCTCGACGTGTACCTAACTTGCAACGATGCGAACTGCGCTGTGATTCGTAGGTCAACGGTGAAATCCGTGACAAAATCTACGCGCGATCCTGCGGTTCGTATACCCGTCTCGCGCCTGAGAAGCGGATCGAACCACATTCGCATGTTTCATCGGGACAAACGAGGCAACTTTATGTTTGCGTTGCGCATCGTTCGTAAAAGAACGTTAGAAGAAGTTGCATCGGTGATACCAAAGGCATCGTCTGAACCCGTAGCTTTGAAAAATGCCCTTAAATGGCTAGGTTTCAAAAAGCCAGACGATGACGACATCATCATGGATGACGTCGCTCTCGTGTCGTTGCGTTGTCCGATTAGCGGCCAGGTTTGCTCAAAGCCTGCTCGATTGGCGTCTTGTCAGGGCATGCACACATTTGATGCGGAAAGTTTCCTACAGTTATGCACAGTCAGTCGCAAGTGGTGCTGTCCCGCGTGCGGCAAAAAAGGCGGACCGTCTGATTTGAGAATCGACAGCTTTATCAAGAAGAGTGTGGAAGTCATAAAGTCTCGCAACTTGGGCGATAAGGCTGGACGCATTGAAGTGGACAAGGATGGAAGGTGGCGACCTCGTGAAGATCCCGGCGCGCCAACTCTGTCGGCACTCGACATGAGATGGTACAAACCTCTCATTTCTGGTACCAATATCACGTGGGAGCTCCAGGAGGCGGTTGACGGAAGTCCAGTGAGCACTGCGACGAAATTTGGTGTCTCGGGGACGAATACACCAAACGTCGAATCCGCTGAGGCCAAGAAGTGTGATTTGGCGGACGATGATTCTGAAAGCGATGAAGAAGAGGAACTCAGACGCGCGATTCGCGAAGCTGAAGCGTTCCGCACGGCGAAAGATGGGCCTCCTGCCAAGAAGCCTCGCCTTGAGCCGAGTGTCGACGTCATCGTTATTTCAGACGACGACGACGACGCCGGTCCCGCGCGGTCAAAGGCGCCCGAAGGCCCACGGGCACAAACGACTGCCATGTTGGCCTGTCCGGAAGCGTACGCACGGTACAACCGACCCAAGCCGTCATCTAGACTCAACAGGCCGCACTTGTTTTAGACTTGCGAGGTAGGAAAAAGCACACGAACGCGTCGCTCGCGGTTCGTTGTACAAAGCGCATACTAGTACTAGCACTGTAAGCAAAATTGCCAAATTTACCTAATAAGCGTGTTATAACAATTATTTCACATCGTGTTCTCCGGCCAGCTCTCACCGAGAGCCGCGACGAGACCGTCCAACTCTTGCGTCAGCGTCACCTGAGACGCCAGTCGCGAGTTCGGTCCTACCTCGACGGCGACGTCCTCCAGCTTATCCACATCCAGCGGACCCATCTCTGGCATCTTGGCCAAAAACTCATCAGGAATCACGACGTGCGCGTCGTGTCCTCGATCGATGCTCATCACCGGCACCGCAGAAACGAGCGCGTCATCCTTGGCCATCGCGACTGCGAGCGTATCGCCCACTTTCCCGCGCAACGAGTATCGCACTCCGTCTCGCATCACGCTCACCGCGATCCTGAGTAAAAGAGATTAACGAAAACAATCATTCGCATCGTCAGTCATTCGTTCGTTCGCGTCATCCATCTTCGCTCGTCTCCTCGCTCGCGCGTTTCGTTTCCAGCCGTCTCGACAAGGTTTCCACTTTCGTTCATTCGATCAAACCAGCCCTCTTTCGTCGGCGTCGCGCGTTTTCCGCCGAGTCCCCCCTCCGCGTTGCGTCGCGCACGTACGATGCATATCCCCGTCCACCGCTCGGTTCGCGAATCGCGCCGAGAATCGCGCGTCTGAGCGCCATCGTCGTGTCGTCTCTTGCGTGTCTCGCGAGTGTGTGCGAGTCGCGCTCTGCGGGAACACGCGTGTCACACTCCGTCGTCACAACGACACGCTTTTACGATCGACGCGGTAGGGGCGACGACGACGACGCGAAGATAACGAAGATAACGAAGAGTTCAACCTCGACGCGTTTCGACGGCACACAACGCCGACTATGAACCCGCACGCGCTGTCGCAAGCGCAGAGCGCGGATGAACTCTTTGCAGTGATGCACCCGCCAAAGGATGACTTTGACGTCGATCGCGATCGTCCGACGCCGACGGGACGAACGAAGCGTCGCGCGGATGTGCACGCGGATGGAGATTGGCACCGGAGCGCGCACGTGTGGATCGTCGACGCGATTGAACGACGGGTGGTGGTACAGAGACGAAGCGCGCGAAAGGACACTTTTCCAAACCGGTGGGATATATCCGCCGCCGGACACGTCGACGCGTCGACGAGCGATTCGAGGGAGACGGCGACGAGCGAGCTCGCGGAAGAACTCGGGGTCGTGCTCGACGATTCGTCGGCGTTAAAGTTTCAGTTTACGTGTCCCGCGGAGCAACGCGACGCGGGCGGGTGCAACTGCTTTGAAGACGTGTACTTTCTCGAGTGGAACGTCGACGAACAAGGTGAATCCTTTGCCGTCGGTGAGGCCGAAGTCACCGCGACGGATTGGATCGCGATATGTGAGCTCGAGTCGGCGTTAAACGCGGGCGATGAGCGCTACGTTCCGAGAGTCGATGCGTACAAGCGCGTATTTTTTCCGCGTTTACGAGCGTTTTGCGAATCCTCCAACCGTCATACGTAACGCTCGACGTCACGTCAATCGCGCGCGCGCCGCATTCGCATCCCGGCTAGATTTGTATTCTGTATATTATTCACGTGCTATTAACGTCCGTAGGTTTCAATCGGTCCTCGCATCGAGCGTGGGTCATCATCCATCCCAAAGCGACCAAACGTTTCGTCTTTGTCTGTCATCCAAAGCAAACAAAACTGTTGCTGATTTTCAAAAAAAAACAATCGATCTCGTCACTACCGTCCACGCGTCGTCCGCCCGCGATGAACGCATTTGACCTCCTCGCAGCCGGATCGAAAAAACAAGACGCGGCATCCGCCGTCGACCCGGCGTCGACGCCTTGGGTTGAAAAGTACCGCCCGAAAACGCTCGATGATTTGGTTGGAAACGAAAGCGCTGTGGAACGCATGCGAAGCATGGTTGCGACGGGATTCATGCCGAACCTCATCTTCTCTGGCCCGCCCGGGTGCGGGAAAACCTCCGCGATCGGTGTTCTCGCCCGGGAACTCCTCGGGGATCGGAGAAAAGAGGCGGTGTTGGAACTGAATGCGAGCGATGAGCGCGGGATCGACGTGGTGAGGAATAAGATTAAAATGTTTGCGCAGAAAAAGGTTACGTTGCCGCCGGGAAGGACGAAATTGGTTATCTTGGATGAAGCGGATTCGATGACAACGGCGGCGCAGCAAGCGATGCGGAGAACGATGGAAATTTATTCGTCTTCGACGCGGTTTGCGTTGGCGTGTAACACGAGTGAAAAGGTTATTGAGCCGATTCAGTCGCGATGCGCCATCGTTCGATTCGCGAAGTTGACGGATGAGCAAATTTTGGCGAGGTTGATGAAGGTTGTGGAGCTGGAAAAGGTGGCGTACGTGCCGAAAGGGTTGGAAGCGATCGTGTTTACGGCGGATGGGGACATGCGACAGGCACTGAACAACCTGCAATCGACGTGGATGGGTTTCGATATGGTCAACGAGGAAAACGTCTTCAAGGTCTGCGATCAACCGCATCCGAACGTCATTCGCGACGCGTTAGCCTTTGTGCTCGACGGAAACATTGATGACGCTTACGCGCGCATGCATTCGCTGTACGAAGACGGGTACTCTGTGTACGATCTCATCGGTACCATGTACCGCGTGTGCAAAAGTTACGACGACAACGCCATGCCCGAGTACGTCAAGCTAGAGCTCATTCGAATCATCGGCTTTACGCACTTGCGCTTGGCCGAGGGCTGCGCCACCTTTTTACAAATTGCCGGATGCCTAGCCAAGATGGTGGAGCTCGTGACCGACGCTAAACGCATGGGTGGATACAGCACCGAGCTCGGCGTCAAAGTGCTTTAGATTGATTTTGTAGTGTGTTACCGGTACCAGCCGAAGTCTGGAAGAAACATTAACGTCGCTCGTTACAAAAAAAGAAGACTCTCTAATCGTACATGTTGTTTGTGTGTGGGGGGGTGGGTGAATGCCCGAAAACCAGAGTGAGCACCCGAATCACAACAGTTTCATCTCCTCTCGACGCGACGCCTCGTACGTTCGCGTGAGATTAAGATGCGTCTTAACGCTCTCGAGTTCGATTTTCGCCAAGTTCGCCTTGCGTCTCGCCTCGACCATCTTCTTGACGTGATCTTGGTACTCTTGCGAAGCGTACGCCTGCACCTCCGCCGCCGCCTTGGTCCCACCATCAGAAATGTAATGCAACGTAATCGTCGCTAACACGCACTTCTTCGCCTCCTCCAACATTTCCGCTTCGGCGTGCGCGTCGGCCCACTTCGTTCCCAAGTGTTGCATCTGGTGATACACCGCGTCGATCTCCTCTGGAATCACCCCACCAATCCCACCCGCGGCGCGTCCGTTCGGCACCGGCGTTTGGTACCCCTGACCCTGACCCTGCGTTATCGTCGTCGCGTTCGTCGTCGGTCGTCCCGGCGGCGGTAACGGCGGCGTTCCTCGAACCGGATTCCCTCTCGGCCCCGCGTACTGGTTTTGATTTTGATTTTGATTTCGACTCTGACTCTGTTGTTGATTCACCCCGACCGCCCGCGTCCCCGCCGCGTCGTCCCCGCGCCCACTCGGCGGCATCGCGTTCGCTGTCGCCACCGCCGCCCGAGACGACGGCGACGCCGCCGACGACGCGAGGCGTCGCACCGTTCGCGTCGCCGCCGTTCGAATCATCCTCCCGTCGCTCTCCAGTCGTCGTCCCAATCCACGACGAAGCCAATCCGACGAATCCGCGCTCGTTCGCGCCGCGTTCGTCCTTCTCGCCGATGCGACTGATGAAGAAGGACGCGTCGTCGCGGCGATGTTCACCGTCGTCGTCGTCGCCGTCGCCGTCGTCGTCGCTCGCATTCGACGTGCGCGCGCGTCGACGTCTCGCGTTCGCCTTTCCACGACGCAAAGAAGGCACCGACCGGTCGTACATACATTAGTATATTTAACCGCAACAAACATCCCCACGTGATCGTGAAAATCGTCAAAAGCACTATAATACGAGAAATCGCGCCAATCGGCGCGCGCGTTCGGCGTCGCGCGCGAAACCGGTTTCGGCGTTCAAAATCGGTTTAGTTAGGCGGCTCTCCGTAGTGAAGACGCGCGATTTTTGACGCGAGGAAATGTTCGGCTCGAATCGCGCGCAGTACGAAGACAAGAGCTGGGGTCGACGCCCGGTCTGTGGCGGGCGGGCGCGTGGGATATTTCAATCAAATCGCGGGGCGTCTCGCGCGCCGAGTGGGATGACCGGCGCGCGGATGCGTGGACGACGACGACGACGCGATTCCGCCGCGCGGAACTCGACGGGTGGACGCGAACGCGAACAGGCGTGGAGGCTCGAGTGTGTTTCACCGACGACGAACGGACGAACGGACGAACGGACGAACGGACGAGTCGACGAACCGCAACTTGGGTGTTGGAAAGTTGACGATCGAATCGAGGAAGAAGGATCTTTGACGACGATGGCGCGAACGAACGATGAACGACGCGGACGGAACGCAGGATCGAAGCGAGTGATCGCGTCGGTTGCCGTCGCGACGGTGCTCGCGTGCGCGGGGACGATGCCGACCGGGGCTGAAGCGAAGCTGTTTGGTCGCAAGGAGGCGCGAACGACGACGCGAGGACGCGTCGCGTGGAGACGCTTCGCGACGAACCAGGTCGCGCGTAGTCCGTTTGCGGCGAACATCGCGCAACTCGGTCAAACGATGAAGAATGAGGGACCCTCGTGCGTCGAAACTTGCGCGAAACTCACTGAGCAAAGCGGCCCGGACAACACGAAACCGTGCGATTCTCAGCCGGGGTGCGTCTTCAACCACGGCGACAAGACGTGCATCTCGATGATCTCCAACGGCAAGGACGATCCGAAGCCATGCCCGACGGAGCGCATCGACGGAGGTATGAAGGGCAACCAGTGCAATGGCGAAGGCTTGCCGACGTGCTACGAGATGTACTCAGCTGAACACCCGGATGCGTTCGACGCCGACGGCCACTAC
>Ga0255784_10002839_pt1 | contig 13393 bp, 9 predicted proteins | sample 101ome_14_FD_179982 | JGI IMG/M metagenome (GOLD analysis project Ga0255784, IMG submission 179982) | Coastal salt marsh microbial communities from the Groves Creek Marsh, Skidaway Island, Georgia - 101403AT metaG (version 2) | ecosystem: Environmental > Aquatic > Marine > Intertidal zone > Salt...
GCCGAGCACCTTCCCCCCGTGCGCGGGCTCGTACCGGCTCGACATGTCCACGCAGAGTGACGACGTCGTCGACATGGTTCCCACGTAAAAAGACGACGAAGACGATGAATACGAATGAAACCCACGAGCGCGCCGTTCCCTCCCGTCGCTCGCGCGCGCGCCGCGCGTTGTGACGATGCCGCTCCAATCCACCCGGCGTTCGTTATCTCCTATCCACGAGTCACGACTCACGTTTTGCGTTGAGACCCAAAAATCGGACATTCAGAGTTTTTAACGAGTTTTACCATTTTTAATCTATATAGATCTATAATTTCTTTGATATGGGAAAGTGCTTCTTACCCCTAGATGTAGGGTACTTTTGCAATTCTTGGCGATTTCTAGTCCAAAGTATTGATTAAAGGGAGCCGTGGGGTTCACCCGAAGACGTCGATCTCACACACGAGGTGCGTCACTGATCGACGACGAAGGACGCCGTGCGATACCACCCCGGATATCTCATCCGTGTGTTGACGCGTGTGACGTGTATTGCATCGTTAAACGCGTATCTCTTGAACGACGACGACGTGAGAGCGTGTGTGTGTGAGAGATCTCGCGTTCCATTCCAACCCATTCGATTCCACTCGACTGAATTCTTCCTTGGTCGAACGAGTTAAGCGACGACAACGCGCGAGAGTACGACGCGGTTCTTGTCAAGAGACTTTTTTGCTTGTTTTCGTTCCGAGCGACGAGCGAGATGGCGGCGAGCGCTGTGGCAAAGTTGACCGTGGTCAAGCTTCGAGAGGAGCTCAAGGCGCGAGGGTTGGACACGACGGGACTCAAGGCGGTGCTCGTGGCGCGACTCGAGGAGGCAATGGCGAACGATGATGACGGCGCCGAAGAAGAGAAGGCGGAGGAGGAGGAGAAGGAGGAAGAAGAAGAGGCGGCAGCGCCGGCTGAAGACGCGAAGGAGGAGGAGGAGGACGCTCCAGAAGAACCCGCCGACGAGCGAGCTGACGTGCAGGCGGCGGCTGCTGCCATGGCGGAGAAAGCTATGGCTGATCACGCCGAAAAGAAGCGTCCTCGTGATGAGGATCAAGATGATGCCGAACCGGAGGGTCAACGTGCGCGCACGGACGGTATCGAGCAACCGACGGAACCGGCCGAGGTGGATCACGGTCTCACCAAGGATGGTCAAAAGCTCGCCACGTACGAGCTTCCAGGTGGACAAATTCGTAAGGATGTGCCGACGCAATCTAACGAAGGTCGGATCATCGGTCGTGGTGGTTCCAAGATTCGCGAGTTGCAAGACCGATTCCGCGTGCGAATCACCATGAACCGCCCAGCCGCCTTGGCTGAAGTTGTTGGATTTTTGGACGGCGTCAACGACTGCTGCGATGAAATCACCCGCATCGTTGAAGACGGTAACGTTCGTGAAGCCCAAGAAAAGGCAGGTTTGCCTGTCCCGAGCGGCGCCTATAGCTCTTACGGCGGCTCTTACGGCGGTCGCGGCGGCGGCGGCGGCGGCGGCGGCGGCGGCGGCGGCAACTGGACTGGTCACTGCGAACGCGTGCCAAGCGAAGGTCAAGAAGGTCGCATCATTGGTCGTGGTGGCGAAAACATCCGACGTGTTGAATCTCAAACCGGTACGCGCATCAGGATGAACCGTCCTGAAAGCTGTGTTGAGGTCTACGGTACTCCTCAACAGTGCCAAGAGGCGATTCGTATGATTCAAGAGTACATCAATACCGCGCCAAACCGCGGCGGTGGCGGTGGCTACCAACAAGGCGGCTTCGGCGGTGGCTACCAACAAGGTGGCTATGGACAACAACAAGCGTACGGTGGTTACCAACAAGGTGGCTATGGACAACAACAAGCGTACGGTCAACAGCAAGCCTACGGTCAACAGCAAGCCTACGGTCAACAGCAAGCCTACGGTGGCGCGTCCTCTGGCGCTCCGCTTCCGCACGGCTGGGAAGAGGTTAACCCAGGTAACGGTGGTCCAATTTATTATTGGTGCACAATAGATAACAGAACTCAATACGAGCGCCCGACGTAGTTGCACGGCTCTTGAGAACGGAATTATCTTCAGATTCTACCACATTCGTGCCTAAAAATTACAACATGTTTTTGATGCTCGCACACTACGTCGCTGCGTCCGTCGTCTTCTCTATTAATAAAATCAATCGCTCCCCGCGAGTAACACTTTTTCATATTCCCGTGGCATGTTTGTCCCGTTTCTGCCTTTAAACTTACCCATGACACCGGGTCTCCCCGGGATGCTCTCCATGAGCTCGCCGTCACGCGACTCGGCCCAAAACGTCCCCTCGACGAGCTTGTGCGGCATCCAATCGAAGCCTGCCCGCTCACCGAGCGCCTTGGCATGTTTAACAATCTCTTCTCTCGTCGGTCGTGCGGTGCCGCGCTTCGTCGCGCTCAGCACGACGTTCACCGGTGAATCGAGCACGGGGTACGTGCACACCGGACCGACAAAGCGTTCGAGCCGTTCGGCAAACATGCGAACCGATTCTCTCGCCTCGCTCCCTCTCGTGCCGTTAAACATGTTTAAAACTAAACTACCATCTGTTTTCAGCGCATCGCTACAACTTTGTAAGAATCCATCCCGTATCAAGTGTTCAGGAATCAATCCGTCGCCGTCGAACGCGTCCATAAAAACAATATCAACCGACTCTCTATCCCGCGCCTTTAACACATCCGCGCAATCCCCTTCGACGACCCGCATCGCATCGTCCCCCTGGTTGAATCGCACCCCTAAATGATTCTTCGCGACGTCAATCACAATCGGATCAATCTCAACCACCTCGACATCGACGAGAGGAAACTTTCGCTTCTGAAACGCCGGCGCCGCGCCGGCGCCCAAACCGACGTGGAAAATCACCGCCCTAGCGTCAGGCGAGCACAAATCCAACCCTTTAATTGCGCACAGCCCCATCGACGCCGCCGTCATCACCCGTAGATATTCGTACGGAAGCGCTTCATCGTCCATGACGACGCCATCGGCGTGTTCCCTCTCACAGCCGTCGCCGCTTGCGCACACGTACGCCAAGCCTTGCTCCACCTCGTTGAACCGCAACGATCGAAACTCTCCGAATGCGGCGACGCGAATCAAGCCATTCAACGTCGACGTCACCGGTCCGTACGTCGTCCGCTCCAACGATGGATCGAGCTCGAGGTACCGCCGTTCCGAGCGTTCGAAGTCACCAGACGCTCTTCGCAACCGCTTCTCACCAGCTTCGAAAAACGACGCCGCGCGCGTCGCGAGACGCGGGCGGACCCCTGTCGGCCGGGGACGATTGATGATAAAACTATTGTTCGCTCGAATCCATCGCGAGTTGGCGAGTCGAACGCGCGCGAGTCGAGGGAAGGTCGTCAGCATGGTTTCTCCCAAGTGCCGAAGTGCCGACTCTGTCGGCATAATGCTGCGCGCATCATCCGCCGTCCTCGCACGCGTCTTCGCCCGAACACCGCGACGCGTCGAGCGCTCGCGCCGCCGCGTCATCGGGGTAGTATCCGCCATGTCTGCACAGGATGGACCAGTCAAGTCGAACGCGAAGGATTTCGCAAACGACGACGGGAAATCCACAAACTGGGAAGCGATGTGGTCGAACGGTATCGATAAAGGCCAGGCGTTCGACGCGACGAGGACCGAACCGGGGTTTCAGGCGATGTTGGACGCTGGGGAGTGCGCGATCGGGGGTGGGCGGGCGCTCGTACCGGGATGCGGGAGAGGGTATGCTTTGGCGAGCCTCGCTCGGGCGGGCTTTCAAGACGTCGTCGGTTTGGAAATTTCTGAAACGGCAAAGGCGGCGTGCGAGGCGCAGCTCGCAGAAGAGTCGATTCCGGGTGATGCAAAAGTGGCGGTGCGGGTGAGCGACTTTTTCGAGCACGGATCAAAGGGTGAGGAGAAGTACGATTTGGTGTACGACTGCACATTTCTCTGCGCCATCGATCCGAGTCGACGCAAAGAATGGGCCGACGTGTACGCGCGGTGCGTCAAGCCCGGTGGAACGCTGATTTCGCTCGTTTTTCCGTGCGGGGATTTCGAAGGGGGGCCTCCGTACGCGTTGAAGCCTGAGATTGTTCGCGAATTGTTGGAACCCGTCGGTTTCGAAGCGGTGTCGCTCACCGAAGTTCCCGAAGAGCTCTATGCTCGCGGACGCTTGGAGTATTTATACGTGTGGCGAAAGCTCTGATGCGACATCACAACGTCGTGTATCATTCACAGTTGTCCCACGTCTCGATCGACGCGGTTAGAACGAGGTATATCTGATCCATTTGCAATCATACGAAAACAAAAACAGTCCAATGTTTACCAGACGAGAACTCGCGTGACTTCACAATTCAACACGTTTCGAACACACGAACGTCACGAACACACGCACACGCACACGCAATGCAGAAAACAAACTTACAACGCACTCTCTTTACCGTCTTTGCCTTTGTCGCGCTCGCGCTACCGGTCGATGCGGCGGTTTACTATGGTTCGTTCAACAATTCGCGACATCCATAGCTTTATTGCTGACGCTTCGTCTTCTTCGCAGGAGGATACTCGTACGGCACGGTTGGCTTCAACACGTACGGCGGCGCCGTCGTCGTGCGACCAGGACCCCGTCGTCGATACCGATGGGGACGCAAACTCTTGCAAGATGAAAACGCGAATCGTGAATGCGAATCCATGCTGGACGTGCGTCTTCTCGACGACATCGTTTCTCTCAACCGACTCACCGCTTGTCGTTCTTTAATCAACTACCACAGATCATCGAGACTCGACCGATGCTGAGTTCACTAAAGGAAGCGATTCAAGATTTACCAAAGATTCGAGACGCATTGAATAACAGAACGGCGACGGATACGTTTTTCGCACCATCCAACGCTGCGATCGAAAGCTTTACGAAATGGGGCGGATACGACGATTTCAAGGCGGGTTTGTCTAGCATGTTTTCATCGGATGAAATCAAAGCGTTGATCGTCACGTATCACGCAGTGCCCGATGAGAGGCTTATGTGGGGTCAACTGCGCGCGAAAGCGGCTCAGGGTGCATTCTTGCGGACGGCGTTGGCAAACATTTTTGACAACGACGCCGCTTCGCTCGAAGTGAGCTTTTGGAAGCGAAACATCTTTTTGAAGGGCATCGGAAGCGAAGGAAAAATCGTCGCCGCCGATATCCCGGCGTGTGGGAGCGTCGTGCACGTCGTTGATGCGGTGATCTTGCCTATCGATGGCGATGGTGAGCTCTCCGAAGAACAAATGGCTCGCATCAAGCGAGCGAGAGAACGAGGCGACAACGACAACGACGAAGCTCCAGCACCCTCGTCTCCTGATTTCACGCCCGCGCCCGCGCCCGCGCCCTCAGCCGAACCGTACGAATGGGACATCGTCGATGATGGAATAATCGACGTCGAGTATGGCGACGAGTCGTACGAAGCTGCCGCGCCAGCGCCAGCGCCCGCTCCTGCGGCGCCATGACGACAAAATGATGCGCCGAGCCAAGACTTTGAGAAACGATTCAAAACGATTCAGGACGAAAACTTTTCGTTTCGTTCAACCGACGCACATGCCATTGCGCGCCGTTTCGCGTAGGGGGATTGACTTGTGAAAGAGAAACGACTCGAAACGATGAATGATGAACTACCAAACTACGACTACAAATTCTTCTACGGCAAGTGGAAAATAAAAGAAAATCGATCCAACGCACTTCACGGCGATCCCGGCGGAGGTGGCGGCGGCGGAACTTCCCCGACGACGCCCATCGGAACAAATCCCGCGCCAGGAGGCGGCGGAGGCGGAGGCGGCGGAGGCGGAGGTGCGCGCCCGACGAACATCCCCATCGGCGCGCCCGCCGGCGGCGCCCCGGGAGGAGGCGGAGGAGGCACTTCATCCTCATCATCATCATCCCCGTGCTCGGGCGCCTTTGGTGGCACATCATCTGCCGTCCACGGTTCCACAGCAAATTCCAACTCGTCCCCTCCTTTCGCCGTTTCTGGCACGAGCAACCGCACGATGGGTCCGTTTGGGAAAATCTGCACTCGCAACTCGCTCCCCGGCGCGCAATCCTTTGGCAACTTCATCTTCGCAAACCTCCGCCCGTCGTGTTTCGTCAAATCTAAATCTCTCGGATCACCCCCAGGGGCGTCCGGGATCCCCGTAATGGTTTTCCCTCCCGCCTTTCGACCACCCATCGAAGCCGCAGCCGCGTCTGCCTTCGCTCCGCCGCTCGTCCGAGCCGACGACAACGCCAACCCACTCGTCTTCAACACCCCGACGCGTCCACGAGCCGCACGCAAGGAAGACGATGAAGCGATTGCCGCCGCGCCCGAACCCGAACCCGCGACGCCGGCGTTCCCTCGAGAAACCTGTTGCTGCTGCTGCTGCTGCTGCTGCCCTCCTCTCTTTGCGCCAGCGCTCCCTCTTTGTTGTTGCCTCTTCTTCTTCGCCGCCGCGCTCTCCGTCTCCGCCGCCAACTCGGCAAAGTACGCGTCACGTTTCTTTCGCAAGTCCTCCCCGACCCCAGTCATCGCCTCAGACGTCTCACTCCTCCGTTTCGCGTCGGTGTTTCACGCAGCGCCCGACCATTCCGTTGTGCCGTTGCTGCCATTTATGTATGTGTAAACAGTATTCGGGGTTTAGTTCCAGCGCTGGATTTCCACTCCACTGGATGACGACGCGATGTGCCCCGTCAAACATCCTCGCGCGCGCGTCGATCGATACGTTGACGCGCGACGTGCGGAGCGGTGCCGCGCGCTCGTGTTCTCCGTGTCTGCGATACGTACGCTGCGTGTGCACCCGAGGCTCTGGGGGACAGACGACGAAGACGGTGGACTGATTCGGATCTTAAGATGACGCTCGTGACGACAAACGAACGACACCGACGACGACGCACGAAACGATGGAATACCGCCGTCGTCGTCGCGGCGATGATGATGATGACCGTCGTTGCGATGTTTGGGACGTCCGTGGTGTGCGTCGCGGGCGAAAACACCGGCGGCAGTGGGGCGACGTGCGACGCGGGGTGCGCGCCGGTGCGCGAGATCAAAGAGTTGGAAAAAACAAAGACGGCGCTCGAACACGAGCGAGACGCGCTCAAGAAGGATTCGAACAAGGCTAAGGAGCAGGCAATGCAAGCGAAGAAGAAGTTTGAGGAGGTGTCCAAGGCGAGGGAGGCGAACGCGGCGAGGGTGAAGGAATTGGAGGCGTCCGCGGCGGAGGCGGCGACAGAGGCGAAAAAGTATCAAGCGTCGATGGAAAAGCTGGAGAAACAGATTGCGACGACGATGAAGGAGTTGGAGACGGTGAGACAGAGCGAGAGCGCTCGAGTGGCGATGCTTGAGGCGCAGCTGCACGAAGCGCAAGAGGCGTGGGTGCCGGTTTGGTTGCAGCGGAGAGCAGAACCGGTGACCAAGGCGACGATGGATGCCGTGGAGAAGACGAAACAAACCACAGCGAGAACAGTGGAGGCGACCAGGCAGCAAACGGCTCGAGTCGTCGAGATGGGTAAAACGCAAATTCCAAAGGTCGTCAACGCTGGTAAGGAACAAACGATGAAGGTTGTCAATGCGGGTAAGGAACAAACGATGAAGGTTGTCAATGCGGGTAAGGAGCATATTCCAAAGGTCGTCAATGTGGGCAAGGAACAGACCGCCAAGGTGGTGCAGGCGGGCAAAAATGCCGTCGGTAAAGTTTCCGAGCAGCTCACCGTACTCAAGGAGCTCAAGGCTGATATGAAGGAGGCTCGTCTCATTCACGAGAAGCGTATGAAGAAGGGCGCAAAGTCGGCCAAGTCCATTCCAGAAAAGTTTACCACCAGACAGGCTGTTCGCGCACTGCAAATGATGGATCAATTCGAAACTAGCCTGACTGGTTTCGTGGCCAAAATGCTCAAGGGTGGTATCTTCAAGAGGATTTACAACGCCGTGAAAAACGAGATTGTGAGAATTTTCAGCGCCTTGGCGAAGTCGTACCGCGAGCGCTTCATTCCAATGACGCGCGACGTGCGCGCGGCGACAACCAAACACGTAGGCGTCCGATTGGCGACGCTCTTCTTGACGACTCTCGCCCGCATTCCGTCCGAGCACGCACAGAAGATTCCAATTGACTTTTCCAAGTACACTGTCGATCAACTCGCGCCGAAGATTGCGGACGGATTGTTGACTGTGATTTTGGGCGGCGTCGCACTGATCATTCTTCTCGACATTACACGTCCATTCTTCCGAGATTACACGTCCAGAGCGACGTACAGCTTCATGAAGGTGCCGGATGAGGACGGCGTCGACGTGTTGATTCGTCTTCCCAACGTCGAGAGCATGAACGAGGTTGACTTTAAGTTTGACCAGACGTGGAACCAAATTCACATCGACGCCGACGAAGCCGGCCACAGCGAACTCATCGTCGTGCCAAAGTGTAAGACCGGTGTCAAGCGATGGGGCAAGCCGTCCCCAATCTTCCTCGAAGGCGAGGAAACAATTCTCGTCGAGTTACGTCCTGTCGGTGCTTCTGCACGCGCACAACGCGCTGCGGCAGAGCCCGTTCGCGAGACCGTCTCGGCGACTCCGTTTGCCCCGGTCGCAAAGAAGCAGGTTACCAAAAGAAACGTCACGACGAACGGCGCGGACAAGCCCACCAATGGGCGCAGCACGAGAACCCGTCGCTAAAAACTAAAAACTGTTGTTAATGTTACATCTGCTATGTTCTATTTACTCCTACCGTCACTCTTGCTACGTGCTGCTCTGCCGCGACATTTCGTGCTTTGTCTGATCCAAAATCAGCTTGCAAATGCTTTCGGCGCGTTTAGAAATCGCATCAACGGAGAAACCTTGACCGTGACGAGCGATGACTTTACGAACAACCTTATCCTCCGCGATCTTCGCGAGTGTGCCGTCACACCGTCCGGCTTGGACGAACGGTTCAATCGTGCGACGACAGAGTTCTCGCAGAAACTCATCGCCCGATTGCGTCGGCGCTCTTTGCTCCTCGCGCTCGTCCTCCTCCGATTCCTCTTCGTCGACATCCATCGACTCTTCCAGCCAACGAGGGTGGGCGTTCCCAGATCTATGCCGACAAGCATCGACAAAAAACCCCACTGCTGCGTCCCCGCGCACGATTCTCGCCTGCGCTAAATCTATATCCTCCGCCGCGGCGCATCGATACTCTTGCTTCAACGCGCCCGGTTCCGGTTTCGGCGTCGATCCCCCGCGCAACATCAATTGCGCCGACATGTTCCGATACGTCACCTTACTCGTCGCCTTCCCGTGGAGTTTACTCTCCTCATCCATCGCGTCTCGCACCGCGGATCTCCTCGCGAGCGGATTCGCATCCATCCAAGCCTCTGCGATGTCCTCTCGCGCGCCGACGCCCGCGGCGCTTCTCAATTTTTTAGCCGCGAGCGCGTTGACAAACATTTGTCTCACTGCCCTGGGAACTTTCGCCGGGGCGTGCAGCGCGAACACCTGTTGAATCATCGGCCGTTCGCTCTCTGGGAGCTTGAGCAAAAGCTTGGCGTCGTCTTTCGCGCCTTTGGACGCGTCTTCCGCGACGGCGTCGCAAGACGACGTCCTCGCTGCGTTGACGCCGCCGCTCGCACTCGATGGCGTCGACGCCGGTACCGGACGAGGCGGCGCGGCGCGATCGCCGCGCGGACGAAACGGTGCGTCCCGGCGTTCGACGCGCTCTTCGAGCGGGACGGAGGCTTTGCGTCGTCCAAGAGGTTTCGGTTCCGTCGCATCTTTGTCGTTGTCTTCCTCGCAAGCAGAAACACCGGCTGCGATTCTCGCCGCTTGCGCGAGAATGGCGTTCCTTCGCGACATTGGTCGCCGTCGTCGTCGTCGCCGTCGTGCGTTTCGTTCGTTCGTCGAGCGTCTCGCTCGCGCCCGTTGGGACGCGATGCGAAGACGACGAGTGAGGATGCGTTTGGAAGGTGCTCGACTCAAACTGACGCGGCTGGCGCGCGTAAAATTAAAAAAACAAATCAAATCTTCTAGCGTAGCGTAATCTTCTATGGTTTTGGCGGTGCGGTAAGCTCGTGGACGACGCGACGAAGGAGCTCCTTGACGTCGGTGGAAGGCGTCGCGCCGACGGCTCGACGGTTAGATCTGAGAACGTCCAATCGCGATTTGGCGACACCGGCAGAATCACAGAGCGCGGCGGCGGTTTCTCTCTTCATCGCAGCTCGACCGATGACGGGAATCCAGAGGTCCGGGTTATCCACGAGTGCAGTTGTTGTGGATCTGACCGCACTGAGCGCGCTGTCCAGGGTGAGGGAGTCGTCTTCTGAGACGCCGTCGGTGGAGCGTTTCTCAACGAGGAGCGATTCCAACGCGTCAACGACGTCTTCGATGAGTTTCGTTCGAGTCGTCTTTCCACGATCGCTGAGTAGAAAATTGACAGCGTCTTCCATCGCAACTATCGTCGCCCGACGAGCCTCGGACTCGCCGTCTTTCGCATCCTTGGCGCCCGTGAAGAGCTCTGAAATGCCGAGCATCAACTTGTCGACAGACTCTTGGCAGCTCTTCGAACTCGCCTCCTCTCCAGACACCAAGGGTGTCGTCTCAACGCCGTAAGCCCGAACGAGACGAATCAAGCGTTTGTAACGGATCGATCCATCGTCGGAGAGAAGCAACCGTCGCAAGCTCTCTCTCATTTCGGGACTTCTGTCGCTGAGAACGCGAGAGAGCACAAAGGGATAGCTTCTTTCAACCACTCTAAAGGATGGATCAATCGTCGTCGCTGTGCCTTCCAGCGCTGCCAAAGCGCGAAGAATGCGGGAGAAATACGGGGGCAGTCTGAAACCGTGTTGCATCAACGCCGTGGAAAGCTGAGAAACCACTCCCATAAAGTCCATGCTATCTCTTACTTTTGTCGCGCTTTCGCCGGCGAAGACAGATCGCAGCGCCTCCTCCGCGGCAGCCTTGTCGACGTGTGGCGGCAAAAAGTCCATCGTTTGCAAATCGTCAACCAAACCCCGCGCGTCGCGGTTGACGAAACCAATCAATCCCCGTACCATGGCTCTGCGAGTCTCCACAGGTACTTCCACGGTCATGCCAAAGTCCAGGTACGTCAACCCACCGTTTTCGGCAACGATTAAATTTCCAGGATGAGGGTCAGTGTGCATAAACCCAGAGCTCAGCAATTGATGCAGAGATGCCCGCAGACCCCTATCTAAAACCTCATTCGGGAAGATACCGCGCGCTTGCATCAGCGACAGATCTGTCAGGCGCAGTCCGTCGACCCATTCCATCGTGAGCACGCTCGGCGTGCTCAACGAATCCACCACGCGCGGGGCGTTCACGTATCCCGCCAACCCCACACCCGCGTCTCCATCCGCGGCGTACATCGTCCTAAAGCGCCTACAATTATCCGCCTCTCTCGTATAATCCATCTCTTCGAATATCCTACCCACCAACTCGTCTACGATGCCCACGACGTCGCTCTTAAAATTCCTCCACTTGCCGACGACGCCAACAAACCGCCGCAGAATAACCGCGTCCAGCGCCACGAGCTCCGCTAACCCAGGCCTTTGCAACTTGATCGCCACGTCGTGTCCACCAGGAAGTGTCGCTCTGTACACCTGCGCGAGAGACGCCGCCGCGACCGGTCTCGGATCGAAAGATTCAAAGAAATCAACCGAAATTCCCAATTCGCGTTCCAACGTCTCCACGCTCGACGCCAAATCCGCCGGCGGCAACGCGTCCTGCAGCTTGGCCAACTCCTCCACGTACTCCACTGGAAACACGTCCGCCCGGGTCGACATCACCTGTCCCAATTTGATGTACGCTGGTCCTAACCTCGTGAGCGTCTCGGTGAACATTCTTGCCCTTCTTCTGCGTTCGCCCGCCTTTGCGGCGACGCTCGCGCCTACGAATCCGAGCTCCCACCCCACCACGAGCGCGCGTCTGAGCACGAGCAAGGGCCGACGGGCGAACCACGCCTCGAACGCATCGACATCATACCGCAATTCGCGAATCCACGGCGCGATGGACGACGACGAATAAACGCCAGTCGACGACGACGGGTTCGAAGTGGACGCTCCCAAACCCGAAGCCGCGCGTCGCGTCGTCATCAATCTCTCCGCCCGCACCGCCTCGTTCACCGCAGACAGCTCGGCATCCGTCGCCCAAGACGGTTCCCGTGATGATCTTCGTGACGAGTGCGTCGGCGGCGGCGGCGGTGCGTCGCTCGAACGTGCGTCGTTCGTCAACGTCGTCGCTCGACGAAAATGCAAATGCGCGAACGCGACGCATCGTCTCGCGCCGCGTCTCGTCGTCGTCGTCGTCAACATGACGTCGCCGGCGCGGTGGGTCGGTACGCGATGGATTTATCGTACGGTTCGCATCGTCTGTGTAACCTGCGTCGGCGCGCGAGCGCGAGCGCGTCGGCGTGTGTCGCGACGGTGCGGTTGGTTTCCTTTGTTATCCGTCCGTCATCGAAACGACTGCGATCAAAATCACAACGCGACGCGACGCGACGCGAGCGTCACCGCATTCACGCCTAAAACCGGCTAAAACTCGAGCGACTAGACGTCGCGCGCGCGGACGACATGGCTTTTTCAATCTCGACCGCCGCGTCGACGCGCGGTGGTTACGAAAAGACGCCGAATGTCAGCGAGAAGACGATGAAGATGAGACGCGCGACAAAGTCGGTTAACCGACGCGCGCTCTCGACGCCGACGCGCATGTCCAAGACGGACGAAGACGGATACTGGATCCCGGGGCCTTTTTTACGCCCCGAGGGATCGCCCAAGGCGGAGGGGTACACCGGGAAAACGGTGTGGAAGCTCATGCAAAAGGAACTCGTAGAGGTTGGGCTGGAGCAAATCACGCCGACGAGCGCCAAGGATATGACGGAAACGCAAGGGTGGACGCTGTTGGACGTGCGACCGTACCCGGATTACTGTAAGAGACACTGTTGGGGGGCGGTGAACGCGCAGTATTACGTCGGGATGGATGCGACGGATCCTAAGAATTGGGGTAAAGCGGCGTTGAGCGCGATGATTTTTCCCGAACGCGTCGGCGGCGCCTATCTAAACGTGACGGAGAATGAAAACTTTTTGGATGAAGTTCTGGAGAGCGTCGAGTGGGGGTCTAAGCTCATCGTGTACGACGACGCGGGCGGGGTTATCGGCGAGGAAGGGGTGGATTTTGAGAATGGGGTGCAAACGCCGAGTTTGATGGCGATTTACGAGCTCGCGGCGAGAGGGTGGGGTACGGAGAACCTCATGCACATGGCGGGCGGGTTGTTATTTTGGGACGAAGTCGATCGGTTCGACTGCGGCGAAGTAGCGGAGGAAGATGAGGAGTAAGAATTATAAATTATAATAATAATAACAACAACAACAACGATACCTACGATACCTACGATACCTACACCTATGGCTAATCTAATCATGAGAGCCAAACTTGCGTCA
>Ga0255784_10002891_pt1 | contig 13225 bp, 13 predicted proteins | sample 101ome_14_FD_179982 | JGI IMG/M metagenome (GOLD analysis project Ga0255784, IMG submission 179982) | Coastal salt marsh microbial communities from the Groves Creek Marsh, Skidaway Island, Georgia - 101403AT metaG (version 2) | ecosystem: Environmental > Aquatic > Marine > Intertidal zone >...
TCATCACCTTCTGCTTTTTTAGTAGCTTGAGCTTGTAGTCTTTCTCTTTGATCTTCTGAATCAATTAACTCAGAAAATCCATTTGCTAATTCACTACCAAAAGCAAATAACTCAAATCGTTCAGTGACACCTTTTTTAGTATTACTCTCTCTAGCAAAAGGTGAAACTTCTTTTGGGTAGTCAATAACAAAGGTTGGATTTAAAATATTTTTTTCTACATAATCTTCAAATAATTGATATATCAGCGAACCTATACTTTCTACTTCAAGAGTGATTTGATGTTTTTCATTTAATTCTTTCAAAACTACATTTATATCTGAATCATGTTGGATATTCATTTCAAATTTTTCATTAACTAAATCAAACATACTTTCTCTCTTCCAAGGGAATGAAAAGTTAGCTTTTTGATAGCCATATTGAATTTCATAATCCTTATTTAAGTTTTCAAATACAAACTCACACATATTTTCAATCATATTGATAACGCCATCAATATTTGTAAAAGCTTCATAACTTTCCATCATTGTGAATTCAGGAGAATGTGTTTGGTCAACACCTTCATTTCGAAATACTTTCCCTATTTCAAATACCTTTTCAAAACCTCCTATTATTAATCTTTTCAAATATAACTCCGGAGCTATCCTTAAAAACATATCTATGTCCATAGCATTATGGTGAGTTGTAAAAGGTCTAGCTATCGCACCACCAGCTTTTGGTTGTAGCGTAGGAGTTTCTACCTCTACAAATTCTGATTTTGTCATGAACTCCCTTAAAAGCTTTATTACTTCAAACCGCATTGAAATAGCATTCATTGCGTCTTCGTTAACTAATAGGTCTAGGTATCTTTGTCTAAAACGTGTTTCTTTATCCTTTAGTCCATGCCATTTTTCCGGAAAAGCTCTTAATGATTTTGATAGCAGAGATATTGTTTCAAGTTTTAGAGAAAGTTCTCCCTTTTTAGTTTTCATAATGGTACCTTTAGCACTTACGATGTCCCCAACATCTAAGTTACTAACATAAGTGTTTAATTCATCACTTAATGAGTCTTTTGATATCAATAATTGAATTTTGCCGGAATAATCTTTTACATCCATAAATGTAAGCTTTCCAAATGATCTGATGTTGATTAATCTACCTCTGATTAAAGCAGCTATTTCTGTTTGCTCACCCTCTTCTAATGAATCATGTGCTTCAATAATACTGGAGATACGTGTTGCGTTTTCTACAAATGTGGCATAGGAATCAATAGAACTACTCTTAATTTCAGCAACTTTTTGCTTTCTTAAATCATATATTTCTTTTTCTGATTTAGATAAATCTGTCATAAAACCACTTTAATTATTTAATTTATATATTTGCTCAAGACCAATTAAGGTTAAATTTTCAACATATTGAACTTTTACATCTAACACCTGGGTAACAACCCTTCCTAAACCTCCAGTTAAAATAATTTTTGGTTCTGATTGAAGCTCACCTATTATTCGACCGACCATATTGTCTATCATTGATGCATGTCCAATAATTAAGCCGCTCTGGATAGCCTCATAAGTGTTTTTACCAATAGTTACATTTGGCACTTCTAACTCAACAGACTTTAAAGAAGCTGTTTTTGAAGTTAGAGCATCCAAACTTATTTTTATTCCTGGTGCAATTGATCCTCCAAGATATTCTTTATTTTTAGTTACAACATCAAAAGTAGTTGCTGTTCCCATATCGACCACAATTACATCTTCTTCAACTAATAAATTTCCTGCTACAGCATTAGCAATTCTATCTGGACCAAGCTCTTTAGGATTATCTATTTTTACCTGTAATCCTGTTTTGACTCCTGGTCCTAAAATTATTGGTTCTTCATTTAAATACTTGCCTACAGCTTCTGCCATATTACTTGTAAGTTGAGGAACAACTGAGCAAATAATTGATCCCTTTATCTTGTTTTTCTCTGACTCTGAAAGCTGAATTGTTGAATTAAAACTTGCTAGTATTTCATCTGAAGTATCTGTATCTCTAGTTGTTAACCTGAAAGAAGACCACTCATCTTGTATTTTTAATCCCACAGTGGTTTCAGTATTTCCTATATCGATAGCAATTAAGTTATTCATAATAAAATTTCCAAATTATCAATTAACCTTACACCGTTAATATACCCAGCAAATATTAACAAGAGATTTGATGAATTTTGAATATCATTTGAAAAGTTTTGACTACTCACAATATCTAAATATTCAAGTTCTATGTGATTATTGTTTTCAAACTCTTGAATTCCTATATTTAGAGATTGAAGAATCTCTTTTCCAGATTTTATATTATCACTTACAGACTTCAATATTTTATTGATTGAGTTAGCTATTTCTACATGTGTATCATTAAGTAAATTGTTTCTACTACTTAATGCGAGACCCGAACTACTTCTAATCGTTGGTGCTTCAAAAATCTCAATATTCAATTTGTAATTTTGTATCATATTCTTTATTAAAAATAATTGCTGGGCATCTTTTTTTCCAAAGACAGCAATATCAGGATTCACTAAATCAAATAAACGCTTTACAACAGTTAAAACTCCATCGAAATGTCCTGGTCTAAAGTGCCCCTCGTATATTGAACCAACATTTCCAGAATTGATAATTTCTAATTCATTATTAAATGGATAAATGTAATCGTTTTCAGGTAAAAAAACATAATCGACTTCTAAATCAGATAAAATCTCTAAATCTTTCTGTTCATTTCTTGGATAATTCTTAAAATCATTCTGATCGTTAAACTGTTTTTCATTAACAAAAATAGAGACAATTACTTTTTTATTTGTTTTTTTAGCAATTTCAATCAATGACTTGTGCCCGTCATGTAAAGAACCCATCGTTGGAACAATTACCAAATGCTCTTGACTGATTTTATTGTCTATTTCTTTAATTATTAATGTCATTATCGTGCCCTAAGTATGGTGCCCGTGAATTAAATTGTACCTACAACTTCAACTTTCTGACCAGAAATATTAAATTCTTCTTCGACTAATTCTTTGTTTAAAATTTCAAAAAGAGGCTCAATAACAAACTTTCTATTTTGCCAGTCATAGTGCGGAATTTGTAGATTTTCTTCAGTAACAATTTGATTATTAAAAAATATAATATCTAGGTCTATAATTCTTGGACCATATCTAAAATTTTGCTCTCTACCCATGTCTTCCTCAATTGTTTTTAAAATTTTTAATAAGTTTTGGGGAGAATCTTCATAAATAATCTCGAGAACAATATTATAAAAATCAGCTTGCTTGGTAAACAAAAGTGCCTCAGAAGAATAAATGGAGGAAGCCTTTTTTATTTTTACTTTAGAACCCAACAACTCAACAGACTTTTGAAGATTTAAAGTCTTATTTCCAATATTTGTACCTATAGATAAAATTACTTTATTTAAATTCTTCATTGTAAGTTACAACAATATCATCTGAGAACTGACTTAGTTCAGTATTCGGTTTATGAACAGATACTGAAATGGATAAAATGTTTAAATCTTGTTTGCAAAAAGACATTATTTCATTTGATATTGTCTTAGCCAAAATCTCAATCAAATCAAAACTCTTTGAGGCGACAACTTCTTTTGATATTGATATAACATTTTCATAATTGAGTGTTTGATTAATATCATCTGATTTGATTTCATTTATCTTTATTAGAACATCAACAATAAACTCTTGTTTCTCTTTTTTTTCAAATTCATAAACGCCATGACAACCTGATGCTTTTATGCCTTTAACTACTATGTCGAATGACATTTTTTTAAATTTGTGGAATTAGTGCTATAGCTTTTGGTGATAAAGGTTTTCCTAAAATCTTTTCAAGAATTGTTCTTGCCAATATAGGGTCATCAAGTAATTTTGAATAAATTAGATAGCCAGCAAGAATGCCCGGAACTTCTTCATCTAGATACTCCCTATGAATTAAGAGCTTTCTATCTTTGTCAGAAAGTGCTTCTTTTATTGCTTCAAAAATGACATGTAAGGATTCCTCTGGAATATCATCTGTTAAAGGATAGTGATAAGTTCTAAATCCAACTTCTTGATAGTTTTTTAAATTGAAATCAGTATCTAAAAGGGAAAATATTGAATTAATTCCACTTCCCTTTAACCATTGTACTTCTTCTTCTCTTCGAATTTTTCGTGGAGTCATTCCCCCTCCACCAATGCACTCAGATACGGCCAACTTACCTTCTATAATCCAGTGAAAATTGTTCGGTTTTAAACCAGCCATCGCATCCTTTCGATAACTATTGTAATACTATTACAAATACTATGTTGAAATATGGAGTCTCACCAAAGCAATACCCGAATTGAGACAATGTTGAAATAGATCATCTGAAGACATATCAAGGTATTCTGTAAATTTCTTCTTTGAATAGCCAACTATTATTGGTAAACCAAAATTTAACATATCAATATTCTTTAATAGCTCAGCAGAGTCTTTCATTTCTTTTCCAAAGCCTAAACCTGGATCAACAGCAATATTTTCTTCATTTATTCCCATTTTAATTAACCTATCTACTTGATTAATTAAATCTTCCCTAACCTCAGATGTGATATTTTTATATTGAAATTTTTGATGAAGATTTTCTGACTTTCTATGTCGATGAACAACAATAACTTTACATTGTTTTTCAACAGCCACATCTACCATATTTTTATCTAGTAACCCACTAACATCATTGATAATTTCAAATTGATTGTTCATTGCAACCTCTGCAACTTCAGGATTCATTGTGTCTATTGATAGTGAAAAATTTAAATTGTAATTAGAAATAAAGAATTGTAAACGTTGAAGCTCTTGGGTTTTAGATACTTCTGCATAACCTGGTTTAGTTGACACACATCCAATATCAAGAAAACGAATATTCATACTATTGTACGAATTTAGATTTTTGATAAGTTGCTCTTTATGACCTAAAAGACCGTCATTTGAAAAAGAGTCATTTGTTATATTTACAACTCCAAGAATGTTTTTTGTATCTTTTTTTAGAGCTTCTGACCAGTTACTCAATTATTTAAAATTCGATAAAGCTTCAGCTCTTAGTGTGTGATCTAATTCATAAATACCAGAAGAGTAAGTTGTAACTACTTCACCGCTTGCAGTTCTAACATCTGTAATATCTGAGCATAAATGTGTTGCAGTTATTTGAACAAAAACACCTCTTGGATCTAGTGAGTTTGATAAAACTTCCACAATCTCTTTTCCAAAAGTTTCTTGTAAATTTAATTTATTTGATAATTTTAAAATTAATTCTGAAAACTTAGATATACCTGCGATTTTATTGTTTGGGTAAATTGCTAAATTTACTGAGCCATAAAAAGGCATTAAATGGTGCTCACATAAACTAATAAATTTTATACCATTTAAATATACTGGCTGATCATGTGATATTGATTTGATTGAGTCAAAACCAAGGTTTTCATTAACTTGTATTTTATTTTTAATTTGAAATAAAAACTTTTCTGCAATTTTCTGAGCTTCGGCAGTATCTATTTGAGTTAATGATTCAAGATATTCACCAAGAACTATTGTTACATCTGTTGAAATAGATTGGTTGTTTTCCATTATGCTAACTTGAGCGTTTTTCCAGTACCTTTAATTGAAACTTTTTTTATTGTTTTAAACACTTCAGCAACTTCATCTTTATTAATTGTTTCTTTTTCCATCAACAACTGGACCATTGCTTCCATTTGTTTTTTGAATTTTTTAAGAATTTTATTTGCTATTAAATGTGCATCATTAAGTAATGCCCTAACTTCTTCATCAATTGAGGAAGCAACTTCATCTGAGTAATCTTGTTGTCTTCCGTAGTCCCTACCTAAAAATACTTCATTTGAACCTTTTCCGTAAAGCATAGGGCCAAGCTTTTTACTCATTCCAAACTCCATAACCATTCTTCTTGCTATTTCAGTAGCTTTCTCAATATCATTTGATGCACCAGTTGTGGGGTCAGCAAAAATTAATTCCTCTGCAACCCTTCCTCCCATGAGCATTGCTAATCTATCTTTCAACTCAGCTTTAGACGATAAATATTTTTCACTTTCAGGAAGTGCTTGTGTATAACCCAAAGCTCTGCCTCTTGGAATGATTGTTACTTTATGGATAGGATCAGCATTTGGTAAAGCCCAACCAACTAGTGCATGACCTGTTTCATGATAAGCAATAATTAATTTTTCTTCCTCTGTTAAAACTTGACTTTTCTTTTCAGGACCCGCCATAACCCTATCTATTGAATTTTCTATATCAGTTGAATTGATAGTTTTTTTATTTTTTCTAGCTGCAAGCAAAGCGGCTTCATTTAATAAATTAGCTAAATCAGCTCCAGTAAACCCTGGAGTTTGTTTTGCAACTGTTTCAAAATTTACATTTTTCACAAAAGGTTTGTCTTTTGCATGTACTTTTAAAATTTGAGTTCTTCCAGCTAAATCAGGTCTTCCAACAATAACCTGCCTATCAAATCTTCCTGGTCTTAACAGTGCTGGGTCTAATACATCTGGTCTGTTTGAGGCAGCCATTAGGATAACTCCAACATTTGATTCAAAACCATCCATTTCTACTAGAAGTTGATTTAAGGTCTGTTCTCTTTCATCATGACCTCCACCAAGACCAGCACCTCTCATTCGACCTACAGCATCAATTTCATCAATAAAAATAATTGCTGGTGATGCTTCTTTGGCTTTTTTAAATAAATCCCTTACCCTACTTGCACCAACTCCTACAAACATCTCAACAAAATCTGAACCAGAAATGCTAAAAAATGGTACACCCGCTTCACCTGCAACAGCTTTTGCCAAGAGAGTTTTTCCAGTTCCAGGAGGTCCAACAAGAAGAACTCCTTTTGGAATTTTTGCTCCTAATTTGTTAAATTTTTCTGGGGATTTTAAAAATTCTTTAATTTCTTCTAACTCTTCTTTTGCTTCTTCAACTCCAGCTACATCTTTAAAAGTTACTTTAGGTGCTTCCTCATCGAGTTCTTTAGCTTTAGATTTACCAAATTGCATTACCTGATTTCCATTTGATCTGACTTGGGAAAACATATAAAACATAAACCCAGCCAAAAATAGCCATGGTAAAAAAGCAAAGAAATATTCTTGCAACCCTGCTGGCTCTGTATCAGTATTTAAAATAATATCTTGATCTACTAAGAGTTGAAATACTTCTCCTTCAAAACCCTCTGGATACTCTGTTTGATAAACTGTTTCATCATTAAGCAACAAAAATTGAACCATATTGGATTGTTCTTTAATGGTTGCTTCAGAGACATTGTTAGACAAAATTTCATTTTTAAATTCTGTAAATGACCTATTTTCAGGTGCATTTACTGTGGAGTTATATTGTTGAACACCAAAAAATATTAAGAGGCCTAATCCAACATATAAGAAAAAACTTCTATTGTTCTTTTCAGTACTTTTTTTATTTTTTTCCATTGTTAATTAATTTAATACTGTTTCGTTTAAAAGTATTTACCGTTTTACTCTAGGACCCCTAGATAAGGCAATTCTCTATATTTTCCATCAAAATCCAAACCGTAACCTACAACAAACTCAGGACCAATCTCAAAACCACTGTATTTAATATCTACTGGTTCACTATTTTCTTTAGATTTTTTAAACATACAAAATATTTCAATACTTTCAGGATTTCGAGAGTTTAAAAGGTTTACTAAATGAGACAAGGTCAATCCCGTATCATATATATCTTCTACTAAAAGAATATGCTTTCCTGTGATATCAACATCTAAGTCTTTATCAATCTTGATTTGACCAGTTGATTCTGCACCTTCATAAGACTTGATACTCATAAATTCAAATGAAACATTTATATTTAAACATTTAGCTAAATCACTAATAACAATAAATGCACCTTTGAGAATTCCTACAATTATTAAATCTTTGTCTTTGTAGTCTTCATTTATTTGACTTGCTATCTCAACTACTTTATCTTCTATTTCTTTTTGAGATATTAATTCTCTAGATATTTTCAAAACAACTCTTTTCTATGGAGGTGTTAATTATAAAACTCTCTATATGAGAATCAAAACTGTTTACATCATCTGACTTTCTTATTCCAGGAATCCAAATAATTTTGTCGTCTAATTTTAAAACTGGCCAAACTTTTCTGAGTACTTCGTTTACCCCAAAAGATCTAAAGACCTCAGAAGCCTTTTGATCAATACCATCAATTAAAATACTATCTCCAGGTTCAATTTGATTAAACTTCAACTTATTTCTTAAATTAGTAGGCAATTCAATACTCCAATTATTTAAATTTCTATCTTTTTCAATTTTTTGAAAATTAAAATATCCTATTGAGCTAAATAGCTCATTTGAAATTTGCCAGTTTGATGTATTGATAAAAAGCAACAAACCTGCTTGTGTTGAAATATTCCAACCACTATCAAAATCAAGATTGTTTTTATTTTCAATAACTGAAAAAATTTTTTCAAAATCTTTTTGTTCTAATCCTGTATTACCAAATAAATATGAAATTTGTGTTAAGAGATAATCAGTAGTGGGATTATTTTTATTTAAAAACGTAATTGGTACTTCAATATATCCTTGAGCGACTTTAATGTATTTTTCAAAATCTCTACTACTGGTTTTTATGTAGTTTATTTCATTAATAATTCTTGAGATTCTTTTGTTTAAATCACCATCAAATTTATCTTTAATTTGCGGAACCAGATCATTTCTTAACCAATTACGCAAAATTTTATTGTCATTATTTGTTGCATCATCTAAATAAGGTAGTTCATATTCTTGAGCAACAAGAATTATTTCCTTTTTAGAAAAATTTAACAATGGTCTTTCTAAATTGTTTGATTCTGATGGAATGGAAGAAAGCCCTTTGAGCCTTGTTCCTCTTAGCAAGTTTATAAAAAATGTTTCAATTTTATCATCACCATGATGTCCAAATAACAAAGTTTCATCTTCAGAAATATTTTTAAACAATACACGGTATCTCTCTTCTCTCATTTTGGTTTCAGATGCATTAATCTCTAAATCTGTTGAAATATTCATGTGCTGAAGATTAAGACAATTAGCAACTGCTTCAGCTGCTTTTTCTAAGTTATTCGAATCAACCTGATTATGATTGACAAATATTGACCTTACATTATTTGTTTGTTTGGAAATTAATAAAGCTAATACGGCACTATCAACACCTCCGCTTAAAGCAATAACATATTTTTTTTCAGGAATAACATATTCCTTAAAATATTGATTTATTAAGTCCATAGAAATAAGATTAAAGTTATTTTTCTATAACCTTGTATCTTTTTCTTGTAACTTGACGAAAGTATTGAACTACATTCCCCAAAATGACTAATGTTGCAATTGCAACAGTTGTAGGTATCAAAAATCTATAAGTCCAGTCAATATCCTCTACTTGCTCAGGTGCATCTTCGATAACTATTGCAGGTACTGGAACATCGCCATGGTCATCTGCAAAAGCCATAACTGGCAAAATGAATACTGATAACATTAATAAAGCTATTAAAAATTTCACAATATGAGAGTAGTAAAACTTTCGTAAAATATGAAGAATTTGTATGAATTATTTGTCCTTCCTAAGTGTGATGCAATGAAATGCACTATTTTGCAATGTTTATATTTAAATTATGTAATTTTGAAAACTCATCTAGCTTTTTTTCATTGATATCTTGAAGTTCATACATTTCTATTTTTTTTGGTATGTCTACATCCTTTCTTAAGGTTGTTAAAGTTTTAAATAATTGAAGATCTTTAATGTTTTGTGAAATATTATTTACTAATTTTTCACCACCTCGGTATTTTGATCTAATCTGATCTAAATTTTCAATTATGTTCTCGATATTTTCGAATTCTGAAAGTAATTTTGATGCTGTTACTTGTCCAACTCCTTTTATTCCTGGTATCCCGTCAGAGGAATCACCTGTTAGAGCTAAAAAATCAGGAAATTGAAATGGATGTATACCAAACTTTTCGTAAACACCATCTGCGTTTGTAAATTTTTTGTACCTCGTTGAATACATTATAATTTTTTCATTATCAACACACTGCATTAAGTCTTTATCTAACGAACCTATAACAATTTTTATTTTTAAATTCTTAAAGTTTTCACAGATTGAAGCAATGGCATCATCAGCTTCAAACTCTTTTGTTGCAATTAACTGAATTCCCAATAATTTAGTTACCTCTTCAGTTAATGAGAATTGGTTAAGAACTTCCACGTCAATTCCCTTGCTAGATTTGTAATCTGGATATAAATCATTTCTAAAAGATTCAACCGTAGAATCAAAACAAACTGCAAGGTAAGAGTATTTCTTTTGCAACGATTGTAGGTGATTAATATAGCCTTTTAAAGCACCAACTTCTTGACCAGTAGGAGAAGTTCGACTTGGGTATCCAAAGTGTGCACGAAACAACTCATATGTTCCATCTACTATGTATAATTCCATACTTTTAATCTACTCTATAAAAAGCAAAAATCCCGACTGATCTTGCGACCTTTCGGGATTTTCTATTCTATCTTCTTTTCCATCTTTCGATTTTTTTTCCGATAGTGTTTAATTAATTTACATCAGATTTTCTATTGATGCAAGATATTTACTAATCTATTTTTCGCGAACTTAGATATCTTCTTTTTGTTCCCAATTACGACCTTCAGTACCAAAATGAGAAAATAGTGTATCTGTTGTGTAATCAACATCAAGGAGATTTAACCTTTCAATTATGGCACCAGGTTTCATATCAAATTTAGATACAAAATCATTAAGAACGCTTTCATCTACATTTAATGTATTAAATGTATCGACAGTTAATTCATAAGGTTCTGCTTTTCCAATAGCATACGAAACTCTTACAAGACATTTTTTAGAAAGCCCGTGATCGACAATATTTTTTGCAAGATGTCTTGCTGCATAAGCTGCTGACCTATCTACCTTACTTGGATCTTTACCTGAAAAAGCTCCACCTCCTACAGGTACTGTAGGACCATAAGCATCGACAACTATTTTCCTACCAGTCAATCCAGTATCACCAGCCGGTCCTCCTTTTACGAAAGAACCGGAGGGATTCAAGTCTAATTTAAACTCTTCACTTATTATTTCTGAAACAATACTTGAAACTTCTTCAAATAAGTTTGCTAAATCAATATCTTTTTGATGTTGAGTAGAAACAACAACTTTTACTACATCTCCTCCGGTAGTTACCTGTACCTTGGAATCAAGATCTAGCTGTGTAGATGCATGCTGTAAATCCCACAGTTCTTTTTGAATTTGTCTTGAGTAGTCAAAAGTTTTAGGTAATTTACTATCTGTTTCATCAGATGCAAAACCTACCATTATTCCTTGATCACCTGCACCTAGGTCTTCATCATCTTCAACAGCTGATCTAATTTCTTCTGATTGAGGAGTAAGAACATTCATGATATTTAAATTGTCTAAATCAAAATCTTCAAAACTTGTTTTTATAGTTTTTGATAATGCATCCTTAACAATTGCATTAACTTTGTCATCAGTAATTTCAGCAATATCACTGATTTCACCACCAACAACAACAAGTCCTCCTTCTTTTGTTCCAGTAAGAAAAGTTTCAACTGCCACTTTTGATTTTTTATTTGTTTTAAGTGCATTTGTTAAAACATGGTCTGAAATTAAGTCAGCTATTTTGTCAGGATGTCCAGGTGAAACAGTTTCTGCAGTTCTATAATTTGTCATTATGAGATTGTCTCCTTTACATCATTGTTTGCTTTAATCATATTTGCTAAACTCTCCTTTACTTCCTTCCAATTCCTTGTTTTCAATCCACAATCTGGATTTATCCAAATATTCTTTACATCCAAACTTTTAGCTAATTGCTGAATTCTCTGAAGTGCGTCTTCATATTCTAGAACTAATGGAGAGTGGATATCATACACACCAGGACCTACCGCTCCTTTGTATTTTTCCTTAAGTGTTGGATTAACCAAATCCATTCCACTTCTTGATGCTTCAATTGACAACACGTCAACATCAAGAGCGTTAATTGCATCCAATATTTCATCAAATTCTGAATAACACATGTGAGAATGGATTTGAGTTGAATCCTCTACGCCTGCTTGAGAAAGCTTGAAAGAATTTACGGCCCATTCCAAATACTCTTGTTTGTATTTTGGATTCAGTGGTAATCCTTCTCTAATGGCTGGTTCGTCAATTTGAATAATTTTTATACCATTTTTTTCTAGGTCAAGCACTTCGTCCCTAAGTGCTAAACCAATTTGATATGCAACTTCTTTTTTAGAAATATCATCTCTATAAAAGCTCCACTGGAGAATGGTCACAGGCCCAGTCAACATTCCTTTCATTCTTTTATCAGTTAAGCTTTGAGCATAGGAAGACCAATTAACTGTCATAGCTTCTTTTCTGTAAACATCTCCAAAAATAATTGGTGGTTTTACACATCTACTTCCATAGCTTTGTACCCATCCAAACTTAGAGAATGCAAACCCTTCAAGAAGTTCACCAAAATACTCCACCATATCATTTCTCTCAGCTTCACCATGAACTAAGATATCTAGACCTAACTCTTCTTGAATCTCAATAGTTTCTTTAATAATTTCTTTTATTCCAGCTTCATATTCTGATTCTGAAATTTCATTAGATTTAAATTGTCTTCTTAAAGTTCTGGTGTCTCCTGTTTGAGGAAACGAACCAATAGTAGTCGTTGGAAAGGTGGGAATATTTAACTCACTAGATTGCAACTCTAATCTTTCTTCTCTATTTGTTTTTCTTTCAAAAGACTCTTTGGTTAAAGAAGAAACTCTATTTCGTACAGTCTCAACTATTCTTCCAAGTAAAGCTTTGTCAGAATGGTCTCTAACTTTTTCATATAAAACTAGATCTTCGCTTTTCACATTGCTTTCAAGTGAATTTTTCAATAAAAGTAACTCATTTAATTTCTCTTCTGCAAAAGAAAGTATATTCTTTAAATCAGTGTTCAAAGAGTCTTCTTCTTTCAAGCTATACGGAACATGTAATAAAGAACATGATGTTGAAATGCTTAACTTATTTAGATTTAGATCAGAGATTCTATCAAATATATCTAATAAATTACTCTTCCAAATTGTTCTTCCACTTAGTACCCCAAGCTGAACTTCTTTTTTAGAAGCTATTTGAACAATTTCTTCATCTGTAAAGCCTTCATAGCAAAGGTCTAAATGAATAGAGCTAATATTAGAATTCAATACTT
>Ga0255784_10002897_pt1 | contig 13219 bp, 18 predicted proteins | sample 101ome_14_FD_179982 | JGI IMG/M metagenome (GOLD analysis project Ga0255784, IMG submission 179982) | Coastal salt marsh microbial communities from the Groves Creek Marsh, Skidaway Island, Georgia - 101403AT metaG (version 2) | ecosystem: Environmental > Aquatic > Marine > Intertidal zone >...
CGGGGGGGGAGGTCTCATTCGTCTTCTTTTGCGCCGAAACGCAATCATTTTTGACACACGCGTCAGGTCAATTGTTGTCTATATAAAAGTACCAAAATCTATTTTTGGGGGATCTTATTCCACTCGCAGCTAGCAAATTTTGTTGTTAATGTGTACAATGGCGTCTCGAATCCGTAGGAGAAACCGCAAAAGCTCAAGGCGAAGCAGAAACACGAGCAAGGGCAGGACAAGGAGCCGCTCCAAGCGCACCAGGCGATCCAAGAGCCGCTCCAAGCGCACCAGGCAGCGCACCAGGCGGTCAAAAAGCCGCTCCAAGCGCAGATCCACCAAGACCAATTTGGGACTGGGACTCGGCCTCGGACTCGGCATCCCCTTGGCGCTCGCGTCGGGCTACGCCGGCTACAAATATTTGAAGGGGAACAACAAACCAAAATATGAACCAAAATATGACTACGAAGACATAAATTATTTAATGTTCAATCCCCAAGGTATTCAGTACATTGACTACGACCGATCCTGGTTGCGACCCAAAGCACAGACGGAAAAATTGGACGAACCTTGGCGATGGCGAAAAGCGCGCGGCAGCGACACGTTCTCGGCTCGAGGCCAAACGCAGGAGTTCTGGGACATCAAGCCCGTGCAAAGGCCAGGCTATCAATATCCCTCAACCGAAAAATTCCAAAAATTGTATGATAAGAAATTAAGACAACAGAGGCAAAATCTTCGATCTCATCCTGATTTTTTCGTAGTCAGAAACGTAGAAAAGGATTTGGATACTTGTAGGAAACATGACAGGAACCCCGGCAGGTGCTCCCGATTTAGGAGTTGCGTGCCGCAACAACATAAAGCTTCCGGTCTTGTGGCATGTCGTAGAATGTCTATGCCTAGAAAACATTACAAAAAACTCTTTTATTATAGTACTTGGTCTCGACATGGACAAATCAAAATACCAGAAGTTATAATATCTCATTTCATACGTCAGGGGGGAAAAGACAATGCAACCGCCGCAAATGTTGTGGAGTCCATGCGCGAACACTATTTTTATGACGACAAAGAGCACGCGTTTCGAAGTGTGGAAACCGGCGACATAATACGTGATGAAGGAAAAGACATTCCAAAATTGATACCTACACATTTCAACATTAATTATTTGAATGATCCCGAAATAAAAAAAATAGCCAAAGATATGGCGGAACAGTTGCCTCAGCAGTTTGACAAAAGATACGACTCTGTCTACGCAGAAGCCCTGTGATTGAGCCCGAGCTCCGCGGAATCTACCCATACGACGCGGCGGTGCTATCCTAGCGATGGCGAGGCCAGGGCTGATACGCACGATGACGCGCCCCCTTGTAGTATCTATCGTAGATATATGCTGCCTCTCGTGGTGACACAATGGGTGGATCCCTTGGATCGACGTAGCGTTGTGGCACTGGGCGCCGGCAACAACATGCTATAGAACCCATACGTTCAATTTTATTTGTTGTCAACAATAAAGAATGGTTAAATCACGAAGTAAAAAAATGCCACAACAGTCAGACATGCTCATTCTTGTCGGACTGACCCTACTTATTTTCCTACTCATAAATGGCAAGAAGCAAGTGAGTAAGCAAATGGTCTGGCATTCCCAGGACGAGGACGAAACAAAAGCCCGGGTCATCAATCACCAGTACGGCAAGGTCGAGGATTCCTATACTCGGCAGATGGCCGTAGCGCAGAGCTACCGCTCGCGCAACGAAGTCAAGGGCATCCAGAGCGCTGCGTTCAAGCTCCGCGACCGCCTCAAGGACACCTTTAAGATGTAAAATCACCACCTAGTAATTTAACTATCAAGCTTGCCAAGGGTGTCAAAGCTTAAGCTCGCACCCATGACTATAGCCGTTACATGCCGTCAAGTATATTAACCGAGGGGCTAGGTCCCCCCGTGGCAGCTAATGCTAATCTAGCTACTCAAATGCTTAATCATGATGTTGCGCGCCCCGTTGAAGTCTCGGTCGAACTCGGCACCACATGAAGGGCAGATGTAGTTCTTGCCCGTGACATTGTACCTCTCGCCACACGAACCACATGTCTTGGATGTATACTCCTCCGTTACAACCCACACCTTGCTTCTCGTCTGTCTCGCCTTGGAAAGAAGACGCTGTCGAAACTTGAAGTGGCCAAGGCTGAGCATATTCCTTGCAGCGCGGGAGTTGAGCCTCCTCTGACGAGGACCTGATCGACACACCATCTCTTGCACTTTAAAAATTGGGATGATGATATGGCGATAGGTCTCGCAGAGGTACTTGGCACACTTCCGATGCATGTCGGTACGCATGTTCTCGATCTTCTCTCGAACTCGAGCCGCACGCCGACGAAGCCAGTAGCGCCTGTGGTGACGAACGTCTGGTTGACTCCACTGCGATTGTAGGGCATCTATCTTGGCACACAACTGCTGGATCTTGGTCTTGGGGTATACACCGAACTCAACCACCTTGCCGTTGGCGTCGTAGATGGTCTGGAAGGTGTTGATGCCAGGGTCGAGAGAAGCGGCACACTCGGGTGGAAGCTCCTTGTTCTCGACAAATTCATTGGTGGTGCAGAGGTAAAATTTGCCAGTGCGCGTGAGGATGAGACGAGCATCACTTTCCAGGTCCAGAACACGGTCTCCCGGCGACGTGGGAATCGAAGAAGTGCCCCACACCGAGGAGTACTGATTATTCGGCACCCCTCCCTTGGAACGAACGGCGTTGATCTTATTCCAGTGCTTGCGGTGAACGTAGAGGCACTGCTGGTGGTCGTACCGAGACTTGAAGCCCATGGTGAAGTGCTTGAGGGTCTTCTTCTTGATCTTGGCCATCTGTGCCTTGTACGCCTTGAAAAAGTCCCGCACCGCCTCGCTGCGAACGTCCCATGGGGTCTTCTTGAGCCAGGGGTTTTCAAGAACGAGGGGGGAGTCGTTACCCACGAGCTTGGCACGAAAGGTCTTCAGGTTGGCGCCATTCTTGGAGTGGAACTTGTCGTCCCAGAGGCGGTAGTTGCTGTAGAGGTCCACACAGGCGTTGTACGTGAAGCGAACCGCACCCATCCAGCGCCTAAGCATCCTCCGTTGTCTGCAAGAAGGCCTCAGTGCGATCTTCCACGCGATTTTGTTGTCGGCGCCTTTTGCGTCGGTTTTCGGCAGCGCGGCGGTCATGGTGTCGAGCACAAAAGACAGTTGTGATAGCGAGGAGGTCTTGGGCGAGCTCGTCTTCGTTGCTCGGTGCGCTTTGACGGTGAACCACGAATTTGACCCCAGTCTTCTCAAAGATGAACTCAAAGATCTCAGCTCCGTAGCGCACGAGCCGGTCCTTGTGCATGACCACAACTTCTGAGACCATTCCGCGGAGGCACTTGTCCAGAAGGGCCTTAAGCCCGCGGCGCTTGTAGTTGAGGCCCGAGGCGACGTCCTTGACGAGGATGTGGTCGGGGTAGAGCTGCTGGAGGTCGGAGCACTGGCGCTCAAGGTCGTCCTTTTGCTTGGTCGACGAGACGCGACAGTAGATGTACGCCTTCTTTTCTTTGACTTCTTGGTGCTGGAGTCCGAGGAAGGAAAGAACGCTGTTAACCTCATACAGCCTTTTGCCGCATCCTTTAAAGCGCGCATGCTCGATCGTCCCATTGTCGGCGTGGCGGCGAAGCGAGGACGCCGAAATGCCGTAGCGCTCTAGCTTAGATGCTGGGAGGAAGCACATGGCACATGGCTATAGACGGTGCTACTGACGCGAAGAGCCATTGAGGTCGATCAAAATGCTTAAGCATGAGGCTTCATGGGTTTAAAAAGTTTGAACAAATTTTGGAAAGCAGTTCAGCATTTACTGTGTCATAGTTAGCAAGCTTGCCAATGTTTACAACTCAAAATCCAAACTTCATTTTTGAGACATGAAATATGAAACGTTTGGTACATATAGACAAGTTTGACAACTAACTAGTTACCAGAACCAACCCCTCTTCTTCGGCTCCGGCTCGGGCTCGGGCTCGGGCTCGGGCTCAGGCTGCTTCTCGATCTCCACCGGCGGAGGAGGCGAGCCGGGGAGCGGGAGCACGCGCTCCGGGATGGGCATGTGCGCCTTCTTGTTCTTGCACATCGCGAGCTTGACGAAATCGTCGCGTTCCGCGAGAGCATTCTGAAAAGAAATTAAGTCATTATGGTGCATGACCTCGGCGCGCTGTTCGCGCAATTTACTCCCCTTCTTGGCATTCATGAGACGCTTGTACTCGATGCGGCTGATATTTCCGAGCATGTTTTTATTTCCCATGACAAAAAAAGTTGAGACAAATTAAGCATGAGCTGCTTCTGGGATTCACTGACGCAGGCACTTACAAACGAGGAGCTCAGGGTGCTCGATATCAAGCGAAGCACGCTCGAACTCATCAAAATTATTAAATTAGTTAACAAACTCACACCAAACGTCCTATGGCAGGGCAAGCCACTCAGCCCCAAAGAAATGAAAGAGAACTACGAACACGTAAAAAACTACGACCCCAAAACCTACAACCAAGGCTACATGACGAGCTCTGCCGACCCGTTCCTAATTCTATTCGCGGAGCTTTTCGGGTGGAACATCACCTTCAACTACAACCACAACCGAATCAATATAAAACACAAGAAGCCCATTCGAAGCGTCTTTTTCAGAGCCTCGCGCTCCCACTTCAGCGTCGGACGCTAAAATGCTACCAGCGGAAGAGCACACTTGTAGAGCTTCGGGAACTTAAGAACAACCGCCGCGCCGAACAGAATGCGGGCGGTCAGCTCCTCGGTGTGAGCCGTTATCCTTCCGTAGATCCCATGCTGGAGCTTTTGGAAGAAGCGGTTGTTTCTATCCGTTGATTTCTCAAACTCCACCAGCGCCTGATGCGCAGACTGGTACCGCGTTCTGGCCAGGTGACGGTAGATCGCGTTCTTTTTGAACAGGCGAACCCAATCGCGCCGCAGATCCTCGAGCGAGTAATTGATTAAAAACCCGTTACGCATCGCGTAAATCGCAGCGCGCTTCGGAAGGTGCTCAAAGTGGTCCCGGAGCTTCGAGACACCACCCGTCTTGGGCACCTGTAACACTTCGGCATCCAGCATGATGCGCACCGCGAGCTCGCAAATTTCGCCCGTCTCCTTAGCCCCCGGCACGGTAATAAATACGCTCTTGAATTTATCCGTGAACACGTGCTCCTCGACGTCGCCCAAAGCATAATTAGTCGAGAACGGCGGCTGTTCTCCTTTGAACGCGTGGATCCCAGCCGAATCCAGAACCACCATCAACCTCAGATGGCATTTCCGATTGCTCCCACCCCGCTCGCGAGCACGCCCCCTGCGTCGCTTCCCCTCTGGCTCAGCCTTCCCACGAAGACCGAGCGCTCCGCCGGCTTTGTCGGTCGCCGCACGAGCCCCGCTTGCGCGTGCAGACCCACCTTGAGCTGGCGCGCCCGCTTCTCGGCCTTGACCCTGCCCAGAACCAGGTACCGCACGTGCCGCATCGTTCGCTTCTCCAGAATTCCCAGCTCCCTTGGCGTCGAGAGGGCACTCTGTGTCGCCCCACCTAGAGGCAAAGGCAAATTAAGTGCAACGGCCTGGTCAAACTGCTTTTTCTGTTCGGTAGCAAGTGAGCCTGTGTACTCTGCCCAGGCCAACCCCATGGCCTGGCGCACGTCGAGCTCAAGGATTCGCGAGTTCACGACTTCGCGCTTATCCGCGTACAATACAGCGGCTTGGGTTAGTTTGCGCACATTTTTGTCAGAATAGAAGGCTTGTTGAATGCCGTAAACGGGAGTGCGCAGGGCGGGGCGGAGGTCACGGTTCCAACGCCGCCGGCTGAAGGGGCTCACGTAAATGGGTTTCTGTGTGCAGGCGTACATTTCTATATGTCTTTTTTTTCTTTTATACAATAAAAAAATGCCTCGAATCACGCGCGCGAGCGCTGCAACCCGCCGCTACCCCACGCGCAACCGGCGACCGCCGGTGCGTCTGAACGTGGTTCTGGATCCTAGCAACTTAATCAGTAGGTATGAGGAAACGCGCACGGTAATCAACCTGGACCCTAATTCGGGGGAAAGCGATGAGGAGGCCATGGAGGTGAGCGAGGAGGAAGCGGTGGTCGAGGGCGCGGTGGTCGCGGAGCCCGAGGTTTTCGTGAGGAGGGGGGAGGAGGAGGAGGTGGTGGAAGAAGAGGAGGAGGAGGAGGACGAGGAGGAGCCGAATGAGAGCGACCTGGAGTTTATCGCGCCCGAAGGGGTTGTGGAAGAGGAGGAGAGCGATGGCGAATTTGTGCCGCTACCGTCGGAGGAGGATTCGGAGGAGGAAAGCGAGGAGGACGAGGACCAGGCAATGGAGGAGGACAGCAGCAGTAGTAGCGACGAGGACGTCGAAGACGACGAAGAAGAGGAAGATGGAGATGAGAGTGAAAACAAAATTGTGTTTCAACTCCAAGTGCTAGATAAGTAGAATTAGGTAGTCATAAAAATGAATTTTGGTATCCAAGCTGAACTTACGTTCGACCTCTCATTACACCATGTCACAAATTCAATAGCAATCGAAACGATGAGTAACCCCAAGGCTGTGACGGACGAGATCGTAGAGTGCCCCATCTGCTGCAAACCCACCAAGAGGGTGGATCTTAATCTCTCCTGGCCATATTTAAAGTGTGGGCGCTGGATAGGACCCCACTGCTTGCATTGCGTATTGAAATTGTGGGAGAACGATCAATGTGCTCTTGAGAAAGATGACGAGGGGGACATAGTTCCAAAAACACGAAGTGCTATGGAAATGTGGATACAATCGCAAATGGAGGATAACAAGTAATTTTTAGAATTTGTGTTGCGTAAAACACAGAGAGTTTAATTTCTCATACGGGAATCAATGGCGGGCTATGATGGATTTTAATCAAAATTTGTGTGCGTAAACATAGAGAGATGCCGGCTCTGCCGAAACTGTGCGTCGAATTGATTAAAGATTTTTTGGTTGGTAGCCGAGCTCACCACCGAAAGTTATCTCCCCCCTGGAGAGGCTGTTCCGCCACTTCCGTGCTCGGGGGTGCGGTCACTGCACGTTTTCTAAATGTGTCAATCGGCACCACCCCCATGACTTCAAGCGCCACAAATTCATTTTCATGCTCTGTCGAGCATGCAGATTATATGTAAGCATTAATGTGCTGACATGAATTAGCGCTTCCTCTTAATAATCGAGGTTATCATCGCGCTCGCGAGCGCACCGATCAGCGTAGTCATCATCACCGCGAACACCAGCTTGCGCTCGAAACGCCGCTCGCTCGCAACGGCATCGACGACCTGCATCGCGACCTGCGATTCGACGTATTTTCGATAATCTGCCGCGCTCTCACCCTCTCGCATGCCTCTAGGTGGGTCCACGACACCCTGCTTACGCTGCGCGTACCTCAGGACGAGCAGGGTCACACCACCCGTGCAGACTGTCGTGAAAAAGATTGTAGCACCAAAATTAATGTGATTGTAGCGATGGCACGAACATTTGCACATTAAACTTTACTTAATAAAAACTTTATTTTTTCACCTTTGCTTTTTTGTGAAAGCGACGTGATTCCCATTCAAGTCTCAATCCCTTAGTCCTGATCTCTTCCCAGCTCTGCAGACAGATTCTAAATCCATAAGTCCTGACGAACTCCGAATAAAGTCGCATGGTCCTATAAGTATCGATCTTCGTTGCCGCCGAAATTTTCGTAATGAAATCCAAAATGTCCTTTCGATCCTTACTGGATGGAAGCTTACATCGCTTGTAGCTATATGTCACCGCACCCCAGCGAGAGAATACGCACGCAAGAGGCCCCACGAAATTTTTCCATTTCTTGATATGAGTTGAGTTAGAATTGATGCTCCTCTTCGCCTGTGCAAACAAATCCGTCGGCGAAGGAAAGGCGATGTGGGCGGGGTCTGGGTGTGTATGTGCCTCTATGACCATCGAATCGATTAAGTTCAATTCATCTCGTTTCCCGTTGGGAAACACGCCCAAACGAACGAAGGTACCATTTTTGTCAAAATCCAAGGAGAAACCTACTTCATGAGGAATATTAAAGACTGCCAACCAAATGAGTTTAATCTTTTTGAAAGACAGTCTCTTTTTATATTCCTTTTTCTTGCCCCGAACAATCTCGTAGGGCATTTATACCGTTTACTTATGTAAATATTATTTCAATCGTCGTGACTACAATTATCGACTGACTACGCCCGACCCCCAAAATTGATTTTCATGTCTTGATTCTGTTGGTGTCATCTACCTCCTATTCATTAGCACTCGCAGGCGATTAAGTATCCTTCTTCGCCGAACGAGAGACTGTCTGATGCTGCGCAACACGCGGGAGCGCGATGCGGACCGGCGGCGGGAGCGGCTACGGGAGCGGCGGCGGCTACGGCTACGGGAACGGCGGCGGGGCATATTGTTATTAGTTATATATATCAACAACATTTTTTTGTTATCACGAATGTCTACAGGCTCATCCACCTGCTTGCGACCCCCTGGCGCGATTCGTATTTTTCTATTCCTAGTTTGACAAGTTTCTCAATGTCTACACAGACACCACCCATCTCGTGACTATGCGAATCGACCGCCGCGCCAATTTGCTTGACGTCGTACATGCCAAATACACCGCACTCCGAGCCGTTCTTGTGTTGCTGGTAATAAAATGTTGATGCACCGGGTGTTTTGTTCATCAACGCCTTGCATTGCGAATGCAAGTCCTTTTGCGACCAGCGGCGCTCCTTGCCCCACCTCCTCTTGGCGAGCGGCTTGCCACGAATAAAATTGTACTTCGGTGTGCACAGGTCCCCCTTTCCGAGAGTGTGGAGCTCTCCGAACTGCTGAAATGCGTACCTATCCCTGTCGTTTTTACTGAGTTTCCGTGTACCGCCCCGGGGTCGTGTATAATCGGCCAAAGCATTGAAGTTGTTCTTATCAATCACGTGCACCGCTGTTTGACAAATGTCGCCGGTGCAGTGGTTCCTAAAAGCTTTGGAAGTCTTTCCTATGGACATCCAAGTTTTTTTACTGTCATTCACGTTTTTGGAAAAACTGGCGATGGCCACGCAGTTGGGCATGCTTTTGCATTGCTTCACCGCCTCATGCAACGTCGTGGCTCTGTCCATGGACGCCTTGATTTGAAGAGGTGGACCCGCAAACTCACACCTGGGAGAGCCGTCATCATTTGTGCATTGTTTCAAAAATGAGGGGATGATAGGGTGCTCCGACTTTATTGCGACCCTGTTCCCCGATGCCTGCACTGCAGATTGATACGCATTTTCCATACAATCAAGGCAGTCCTTTCCCCTTTTTGATTCAAACAGAAAACTTCCTTTACATCCCAGCTTTTCCCTGCACTCCTTGTCGGCCGCGCGTACGTGATTCATGTCCAAGTTGGCCTCTTTGGTCGTATTCAACACGTAATCGCGGATGGTATACCCCGCGGGGGTCCGAGGGGGCTCCGACTTTATTGCGACTCTGTTCCCCGAGCCACGGATTACCACATCGCCGCTTCGCATGATGACGCTGGAACCGACAGGAATCTCATCGAGATCGTTTCGATCGAAGACAGTACCCATGTTTTTTCCTTTTCCAGAAAACAACGGAAGGTCCTTGGAGAAGGCGGCAAGGGGATGACACCAACTCTTTGCGGTCGGATCAGTACCAGCAGCACCTCCGTCGCAGCCGACGGCTTTGCATTTATTTCCGAGTTTCACGCAACTTTCCATGGCATCTCGGAGCGATTGGTTCCTACCCTGATATAAAATTCTGGTCAGCTGACACTTCTGCGGACCCAATCCCGCCCCGGGCGCATTCCCACACTTTTTAGCAAGGGTAAAACGCCCCACGATTTTGTGCTTGGTCCGCCGGCTGGGGGTCGGTGGGCGCGACCGGGGTTTGCTGGGGTAGAAGGCCTGCGGTAGTGCGCTTGCAAACATGAATCTTTATATAAAACCAACATTTAAAATGCTCTCTCTATTTTTTTGCGTCCTTCGCGCGCGTCCTCTTGCGCTCCAGCGCCTCGTAGGCCTCCTTGGCCCAGCCGCAGAATTCGGGCAGCACGCCATTCTCGAACAGGGTAATGCTGGTGACGACGTCGTCGATCGAGCGACACGAGCGGAGTGCGCCGAACACTTCAGTTACATTCATGGGAGGCCCATGCGAGTCGAAGCTGCAGCCGGATGGGCTGCGGCTGAAGCTGGGGCTGCGACTGTCGGGTTTGGTCCTGCGCTCACGGGAGCGGCCGCGGCGCTTAGCCTCCGGGGGGTTTGCACTCGCAAGAGCCTTGAGCTCGGAGATACTTAGCTTCTTGGCTTGCTTGCGACCCATTTTTGCACATGGCAACATTATTTTTGTGTATATTTACTCACCCTAGGTGTCAATGCACACTGTTTTTGTTTCTCCTTCTTGTTCAATTTTTTTATCGTCCTGTTTTTTTATCGCATTGGCCCGCGCTTCTGCGAGTTTCGCCTGATACACACGCTTTGCTTTCTCAAACCTATTTGCACAGACTTTCGCTTTTAAAGTCGCGTTCCTAATTTTGGTGCCTAGTTCTTGCGTTTCTTTTTTCTGCGCCAGCAACATTAGTCTTAAACCCACGCGAAGTTGTTTCAATTTTTTGTTGTTTAGCCTCACTCCATTGAGATCTTTGCTCAAACTATTTATCTGTTCAACTTGACCATGGATTGTCTGTTTACTTTCTTCCAACTCTTTTTCGACTGCTCTAAGTTGTTCCTTTAGTTCTCGGAGACTTGGGTCCTCCAGGTCCAGCAGGTGCTTGGCGAACTCTCTCACTCGCGCCTTTGCGTCGTCCTCCTTCTCTTTGGCTTTCTTCCTGCTCTTTGCGTAGTCGCCAGATTGGTACTGCGAGAGGTGAGTCCCCAGCGACAGACCGAGCCCACCGGCTCCGGCGAGCGCGCCGGCGATAAGCGCTCGGCGGCGGCCGCGGGATCTGCGAGATCTACTTCTTCGTCTTTGAAACATGATGCTCTGCTTTGCTAATGCAAATATTTTGTTGTCAAATAACAAAATGAGACACCGACGCCGACGGCGGTCCCGAAGCCGGAGCCGACGACGGTCCAAACGACGGTCCCGAAGCCGACGGGCATCCAAACGACGATCCCGAAGCCGACGACGGTCCCGACGAAGGTCCCTTCTCTCGATTCCATTCCTGATCCCCGCCGCGGTCACCACCGCCGCCGGCGCGCAGCTGCTTCGCAAGCACGTCGAGCCACGCGTGCGCAAGAAAATCGACACCGACAAGGTGCCGACGTACCAGCAGCTTATCCGGCAAGAAGAGGCCGAGATATTGGCACCCAGGGACGTCCCATCGATCCTGCGACAGTCGCAGCTGGCGCAGATGTCGACCACCCAAATGCCCGTAATATCTCTGTCGGGATCTCTTGCGGTGGAGAGCGAGATGGAGGCCAAGAATCGAAGCCAGGAGCAGAGGCAGCTGTTTGGCGGGGACGCCGCCGCTTCCGACAAGTACGATAAAGAAATTGAGAAGGAGCTCAAGGTAATCAATGAGGTTAAGGAAATGAAGGGTAACGTTGACAATGGAAACGTGAAGAGGGTGTTGGACAAAAAGTTGTACCTCATGAATTATTTCGCAAATGAAACTGGAAGATCGTTTCAAAAAGATACAAATGGGATGACCGGTCGGATTTTTGATCTGGCCTTTGAAAAACAAGAATGCAGGGATGAAAAAATTTGCGTTTATGAACACCTCACAGAGGAAAAGTTCATTGACGAGGATGATATAAATCAGCAGTATGAGGAAAGGGAGGGGGTAGAAAACCCCGGTGCTGCTGAGAAGCTAAGGGATGTTATATGCCAGAGTGTACTCGGCGAAGAAGATGGGTTCGAGATTGATAACTGCCAAACAACACAAGACATGTTGCAGAAGATTTCCGACTTGTTCGGCACGGAATTTATTGTGGTGAAACGAACTTCCAATCTGTACCGGTTCAGGCACATTCGTTCCGCCGATGAAACGGGTGGTTCCACTTTGCTGAAAAACAGGGATTACGACCGTTTGGTATTTCTTCAAGAAGTCGGATCCAAGTTCTTCCCACTGAGAGTTAAAGATGAGATAGAAGGAGGCGACCCGGCGAGTCTCAGGAGATCGTCTAGGCGGCGGTACAGGCGCAGGAGTCGGCGGCGGTCCAGGCGCGGGAGCCGGCGGCGGTCCAGGCGGCGGTCGCGACGATCGCGACGGTCGCGACGGTCGCGACGCAGGCGCAGGTCCAGGCGGCGGTCGCGACGATCGCGACGCAGGTCCAGGCGGCGGCGGTGATTCGCGCTAGCCAAAATGAATGTCATCACTAAAGGAAAACTTCGGCGCAGGCCGGATGCTCGCTTTTTCCGCCGGCACCTCCGGCGGAGGGGGGTTCGCGGCGCTGGCTCTCTTCTCGAGCTGGGCAATCCGCTCGAAGAGGGTGTCTAGGTTGTGCTTTGACTCGTTGGGTTGATTGGGTTTGGGTTCGTTGCGTTCGTTGGGTTCATTGGATTGCGGGGGCGGTGCCCGGGGAGCGGCTGATTGCTCCTGCGCCGAGGGAGCCGAGGGAGCCGAGGGAGCCGAGGGAGCCGAGGGAGCCGAGGGAGCCGAGGGAGCCGAGGGAGCCGAGGGAGGCGGGGTGGGTTCTGCCGGCTTCACCGGTCCGGGTCGACCAAAATAGCGCTTCCTAAAGTACCGAGCGTCGAGGTGGTCCATAAGTATATCCAGAGATGATAAATTTTATTGATCTGATATAGACATCCCCGATAGGATGCCCTTCGCTTTTTGCTACCCCCTAAATCGAGTGTGGAGCTTCTCCTATGTTGAAACGATTCGCGATATCGCCGCCAGAGTCGCCCAGGACCTGCGGGTCGACCCCGAACAGATCAGCTTCCTCGGAGACAGCGGCGTGCTGCTCGTACCAGAAGACGGCATGCGCGTAACCGTTAAATGCAAGGAGTGTGGTTCACATAATTAAAACATACTATAAAAATAAATGAGACGCAGGCGCTCGAAATCTCGTAGGTGCACTCGAAAATCTTCCCGAGGTCGCTCCAGGCGAAAATCTTCCCGGGGCCGCTCCAGGCGAAAACCTTCCCGGGGCCGCTCCAGGCGAAAGCCTTCCCGGGGCCGCTCCACGAGACGCAGAGGAAAACGTCGATCGGACCTGGCAAAGATTCTCGGCGGAGTGGGCGCCTATGCGGCACTCGCGTCCGGGGTCGTAG
>Ga0255784_10002904_pt1 | contig 13193 bp, 12 predicted proteins | sample 101ome_14_FD_179982 | JGI IMG/M metagenome (GOLD analysis project Ga0255784, IMG submission 179982) | Coastal salt marsh microbial communities from the Groves Creek Marsh, Skidaway Island, Georgia - 101403AT metaG (version 2) | ecosystem: Environmental > Aquatic > Marine > Intertidal zone >...
GCGTATCCCGGCAATGTCTCGTTTTCAGCCTCAATGGCCTTGCGCTCTTGCCGAAATTCGCGCTGTTTATGGATTGGTGTTCGCACCGTTTTCACTTGATTCATCAATGCTCGCTCCACGGCCTGACGAATCCACCAAGCAGCATAAGTCGAGAAGCGATAACCCATTTCAGGATCGTACTTATCCACCGCCCGCATCAATCCAATGTTGCCTTCTTCGACCAGATCAGCAACATCCAGTCCGCGACCGCGATAGCGACCGGCGAGGCTGATCACAAGCTTCAAATTTCTCTGAATAAATTCAGTGCGCGCTTTTTGACAACCCTTTTGCACACGGCGGCCGAGCTCAAGCTCTTCCTTGGCCGTCATGAGCTCATGTTGATTTAAGTGGTTTAAGTAAGTTGCATTTGAGAGTGAATCAATCATAACGATCTCCTTGTCTTGGGAGGACAGTTATATTCACTCTCAAATACGTAGCGTGATGGACGGAAGGACTACGACCTGCGCTTTGGTAGTAGTGAGACGGGATTAATAGGCTTGCCTTGCTTTCGGATCTCGAAATGCAATTTCACGCGATCAGTTCCTGTCGAACCCATCTGCGCGATGACTTGGCCTGCACGGACCACGTCTCCAACTTTGACATTCAAGCTCTGATTATGACCATACGCACTTAAGAGCTTGTCTTCGTGACTAATAATCACCAGATTACCGAAGCCGACCAAGCCATCACCTGCATAAACGACACGACCACTGGCAGCAGCTTTCACCGGAGTCCCCGCTTTGCCACCGAGCTGCACAGACCGACTAAACCGAGTTTTTTCCGAGTAGGCTTCAAGAATCGGCCCATTCACAGGCCACTGCCAACCCGTAAACTGCGGCACCGGAGTCGCTTTCGGTTGCGGCTTTGGCTCTTTCTTGGGAGCAGCCTTTGGCTTTTGCGCGACAGCTGGTTTCTGAACCACTTCTGGCTCAGCCTGAATCGGCGGTGGAGTCACTGCCTTGAGTTTCGGCTCAGGCGGCACTTCACCTTTTAACTTTAACGACTGACCTGGTGTAATCAGATCAGAATTCAATTGGTTTCGGCGACGCAAAACATCAGGATCTTGTTCGAAACGCCAGGCAATCGAGAACAAGGTATCGCCCCGTCTAACAACATAGCGCGAGCCAGGCTCCTCGGCATCTAAGTTTCCGGTATCGATTGTGGTGACTTTAGGCTTCACGCGCTCCAATGGTCGTCCCAAATTGTCCGTTGGCACTTCATAAGGCGCCGAACAACCGACCAATAAGCCGATGGTAAGCCACAAACGTTTCATCGAATCGTAGTCCCGTTGTGTGTCGAGAACTTAAGAGCCAATGATGCCAAGACGAAACCACTGAGTCCAAACACCATTGGAATCCACAGAAACTCTGGTGTCGGCAACAATAAAATCAAAGAACCGTCCTCTCCAGCACCTTGCCATGGCCACACGCGCACCAGTGCACCGAAAACCACACCGGTGAGACAGCTCAAGACTTCAGTGTGATATTTAGCCAATAGCGCTTTTAAAAGATGCGCCATCAGTAAAATGCCAATCGCCCCACCGCTCACAAATAACAGCAAAATCGACACCTCAAAGGTACTCACTGCGCTAATCAATGCTGGATACAGGCCTGTCAGCAGCAGTAGGAAACTTCCAGAGATGCCAGGCAGCAACATAGCAGACAACGCCATCGCTCCAGCAAAAGGCCACACCCACAGAGCGGGGTCAGCGGTTTGCGGCGTTTGCAGCCCGAGAATGAGTGCGATCAAGACGCCAATCGCCAAAAATCCCCAGTCTTTCGTTCGCATGGCAGATCGTAGATCAGTCAAAAGCGCCAAACCCATCGCAATGACAAGGCCAAAGAAAAAACCCCATACCCGTTCGGGAACCACATCGAGCCACTCTTTAATCCAGTGTGCAAGCGTGATCAGCGACATCAAAATGCCAACCAGTAATGGCAACACAAAACCGCCATCTAACCGAACCCAAACACCACGAACGCCATCGGTACGAAATACGGTCCATAACTCCGGCGTAACCGAGGTCAAAACAGCCAACCATCGCTCATAAATCCCAGTTAGGAAAGCAACAGTCCCACCAGACACACCGGGTACCGCATCCGCAGCGCCCATCGCCAGTCCGCGCAACCAAATGGAAAACCAACTCATTCAAGGCCTGCCAAAGCGGGAACAAAGAACGCGGTATCAAGAGGAATTTCGTCGATTGTCTCACCATCGCGAATATACAAAATCAACTGCTGCTTCTGACCTAAGCCGACAGGCGCAATTAATCGTCCACCGTCAGCTAACTGCGCAAATAACGCTTCAGGGACAGACTCAGGACAGGCAGCCAAAATAATGCCATCAAAGGGCGCGAACTCCGGCCACCCAAGCAAGCCATCACCATGACGAATGACCACATTCTCAAGCTCAAGCGTGTCCATCCGTTTCCGGGCTTCGGTCGCCAAGGGTGCAATCCGCTCAATCGCAAAAACCTGCTCGGCCAAATGACCCAAGAGTCCTGTCTGAAAGCCGGAACCTGCGCCAACCTCAAGCACTCGACTTAAATGGCGACCACCGCGCAACAATTCCAACATGCGAGCAACAACAGACGGTTGCGAAAGCGTCTGTTGGTAACCGAGTGGCAGTGTGACATCGGTGTAGGCTGAATCGGCCACAGCAGGGTCCACAAACAAGTGTCGCGGCACACGACGAAACGCATCCAACACAAACACATCGTTGATCCCCAAGTCACCCAGGGTTTCCACTAAGCGACTTTGACCACGCTCATGAAGCAGACCGTGCATGTGCCTCCTGCAAATTTCCTAATTCATTCAATACCGCTGTCGCAAAAGAGCCTTTTGGCAGCCAAAACGATAACTCGAGTGTATTCTCTGACACCGTTGCTTCCAACTGCTTTGGCAACAACCTGACAGCGCGTCGATCTTCATCCCGAAACACACCCGTCATCCATTCATAAAGCTCTGGATCTGTCGCTAGTATCGAGCGCTCAAACGCTGCCTGCTCACTCGAGGTTTTGGATTGGCGCCCAGCCATCGGCGCAGTTGGATCCAATTCACCAGATGCGACACGTACCCTCACTGAATCAAGCTCACTTTCAGTCACTGAAAAATGACTCCCTCGACCGGCTAACGCCACTGAATCACCAACCGCAACATCGAGCCATCGATCATCATGTAAACGTGCAGCAACAATCGCGTTGAACCCTGCTGACCGGGCAGCAGACGCTGCCATTCCATCTTTTGGGTGCAGCCTCCGGCGTCCCTTCGGATCGCGACGTGCAAGCCTTCTGGCGGCCTCAAGATTTGACCCTGAGCGACCAAATCGCTGTAATCCGAAATAGTTCGGAACACCCAGTTTGGAAATATCCTGAATCCGCTTGTTGAAATCACCGATCACAGATCCATCGAGTCGCAATTGGAATTGATTACCAGCCAACTGCCCTATTTTTAATTTTCGCTGGTTTCTGGTGAGGCTCAGCACTTCCAACGCGTCATCAATCACACCCTCTGTAATCGATGCTGTTTCTGGCAGGCTGATCCATTGAGTGGCGATGGCGTGAGTATCTTTCTTACCGGCATAACCCAGGTCTTTACGCGAGACTTTCGCTGCCTGCGCAAGTCGCGATGCAGCTTCCTCAGTCGAGATACCCTGTTTACGAATACGAGCCCAGAAATGTGGACCTGTGCCCTCTGGCACAAACCCAAGGTCCTCAGTGACGATAAAGTCAGATGCGTCCCTTCTGTATGAGCCTTCAAAAACTGACTCACCATGCGCCTTCGGAAGATGGCCTAGACCAATGGGTTGTGCTCCGTAAACTAAAGCGCTCAATGGGCACGCATCAGGACAGATGTCATTACAGCAATGCCTTCGCCACGACCCACAAATCCAAGTTTTTCGGTGGTTGAGGCTTTGACAGATACACGATCCACCGGCGTCTCTAAAACGTCCGCAATACACTGTCGCATCGCTTCACGAATCGGCCCAATCTTCGGAGCTTCACACACAATCGTGATATCAAGATTCGAAACTGAATAGCCTTTTTGCAGACACAAACGGCGCACTTCGCGGGTTAATTCGGCGGAATCAGCACCCTTGAATTTTGAATCGGTATCTGGAAACAAAAGCCCAATATCGCCTAAAGCCAGCGCACCGAGCATTGCATCCATCACCGCATGTAACACGATGTCTCCATCGCTATGTGCGACAATCCGATACTCACAAGGCACCCAAAGACCGCCAAGAGTCATGCCGTCACCAGGCTCGATCTGATGAACATCGAAACCCTGTCCAATACGAATCACAGTTGAGCCTCCCCGCGAACTGATAAAAGCGCCTCAATTAATTCCAAGTCTTCGGGATAGGTCAGCTTGATGTTCGACCGCCGCCCCCGAATCAACCACGGAAGCTGACCATGCGCTTCCATTGCTTGCGCTTCATCTGTCACCAACAAACCAGTTGATTTGGCCACCTGAAGAGCACTTGATAGTTCACCCAATCGAAAAACCTGTGGCGTCATCGCATGCCATAGTCCCGTCCGATCAACAGTCTCTGCAATACAGCTGTCTGATTCCTCTGGGCAACTACAGATCTGATCAACGCGTTTTAAAGTATCCGCGGCAGGAACGCCCAAAACTGCTCCAGGGCAATGTGACGCATCGATCGCATCCATCAATGCATGCAATTCATTTTGGGTGATCAGGGGTCGAGCCGCATCATGGACGAACACCCAATCACTCACATCTGCTCCCTGAGCCTCAATCCAGTCAAGTCCAGCCTGCACGCTATCGGCACGCTCAGCACCGCCAACAATCGCAACAACACGATCGTCACCTGATGCGGTTAATTCATTAAATCGACGATCATCCGGTGGCACAGGAACCACAATCGCTTCGAATACATTGAGCTTGAGAAATGCCGACAAGACATGATCGAGCACAGCATGGCCTGCAACCGACATATATTGTTTTGGCACTTGGGAGCCGAACCGAAGACCTTTACCTCCGGCTGGAATCACAGCCCAAAGTTTATTCACTCGGGAGCTCTCCTTTCGGCAACAACCGAACGAAGGTTTCGCCTTCTTTGACATACCCAAAGCGCGACCGGAGGAGCTCCTCAATCGCTTCTGGATCTGTCTTCAAGGCATTAATCTCAGACACCAGCTCGTCATTACGAGACATCAAACGCTGGTTCTCAGACTCTTGTTTTTGCAGCTCGTCAGTCAATCGTTGCAATTCAGAAATCGAGCCCGTCCCAAACCACAATTGGTACTGGGATAGCCCCAATAAAACCGCAAGTCCGACGAGAACGACCTTTCCTGTCATGACTGCCCGAAAATGGCTCCACGGCCGGCATACTTCGCTTGAGAGCCGAGCGCCTCTTCAATGCGTAGCAACTGGTTATATTTCGCGACACGGTCTGAACGACAGAGTGATCCTGTCTTGATCTGTCCGGCAGATGTACCCACTGCTAAATCAGCGATGGTTGTGTCTTCTGTCTCACCTGAGCGATGAGAAATGACCGCGGTAAATCCTGCTTTCTGAGCCATACCGATCGCATCGAGCGTTTCAGACAGTGTTCCGATCTGATTGAACTTAATCAAAATTGAATTACCAACGCCCTGCTCAATGCCACGACTTAAAATCTTGGTATTGGTCACAAATAGATCATCGCCGACAAGCTGGCAGCGCGAGCCCAGGGTCTTCGTCAGATAAGCCCAACCATCCCAATCGCTTTCATCCATACCGTCTTCGATTGAAACGATTGGATAGTTGTCACACAAACTACCTAAGTAGTCTGCAAAACCTTCTGCATCGAAGACACGGCCTTCGCCGGCAAGATCGTATTGCCCATTTTTGTAGAACTCGCTCGACGCGCAATCAAGTGCCAACGTGATGTCGTCACCCAAGGTGTAGCCAGCGTTGGCAACAGCCTTTGCAATCACAGCAAGCGCTGCTTCATTCGAAGGCAAATTCGGAGCAAAGCCGCCTTCATCACCGACAGCCGTATTCATCCCTTCTGCGACCAATACCTTTTTCAAATGATGGAAGACTTCAGCACCCATGCGAAGCGCTTCAGAAAAGCTCTTTGCAGACACCGGCTGAATCATAAACTCTTGAATATCAACGTTATTATCTGCGTGCTCACCACCGTTCAGAATGTTCATCATCGGCACAGGCAATGTGAGTGAGCCAGTATTTCCATGCAGATTCGCAATATGCTGATATAGAGGCATACGGCTATCTTCAGCATGCGCACGCGCTGTCGCTAACGACACCGCAAGCATCGCATTCGCGCCAAGATTGGATTTGTTCTCAGTTCCATCGAGAGCGATCATTGCATCGTCAAGACCGCGTTGATCGGCCGCATCACGACCAACAACACACTCTGCAATCGGACCATTCACATTGTGAACAGCCTTGATCACACCTTTTCCGAGATAACGACTTGTATCCTGGTCACGTAATTCAAGGGCTTCACGAGAACCCGTTGAGGCACCAGAGGGTGCGCATGCACGCCCCATCGCACCTGATTCTAAAATCACATCGGCTTCAACCGTTGGGTTACCGCGAGAATCCATTACTTCACGGCCAATTACTTTGACGATAGCAGTCATTAGTTGTTGGTCTCCAAAACATCAAACGATTTAACAAGGCCATCAATGGCCTTTAACTGAGATAGAAACGGCTCAAGCTTATCAAGCGGTAAAGCCGACGGACCATCGCACTTAGCGTTCGATGGATCCGGGTGAGACTCTAAAAAGAGTCCAGCAAGGCCCACAGCCATGCCAGCGCGCGCAAGCTCAGTGACCTGTTCACGGCGGCCATCAGCCGAATCCGTGCGTCCACCGGGTTTTTGCAATGCATGTGTCACGTCAAAAATCACAGGGACTTGCATGTGTTTCATGATGCCAAAGCCGAGCATATCGACAACAAGATTGTTGTAACCAAAGCTTGAACCACGCTCACACAAGATCACTTGATCGTTTCCAGCCTCTCGACACTTATTGATGATGTGCTGCATTTCATGAGGAGCAAGAAACTGTGCTTTTTTGACATTGATAATCGCACCGGTTTCAGCCATCGCCACAACAAGGTCTGTTTGACGTGACAAAAACGCAGGTAACTGGATGACATCGCATACTTCGGCCGCAGCTTTCGCCTGATCAGGTTCATGCACGTCAGTAATGAGCGGCACGTTAAAATGCGACTTGATATCAGATAACCAAGTCAAACCCTGTTCAAGACCCGGACCACGGAAGCTTGCGATACTGGAGCGGTTGGCTTTATCGAAGCTTGCCTTGAAGACGTATGGGATTTGAAGCTTACGGCATACATCAACGTAGACTTCAGCGATCTCGAACGCGAGTTCGCGCGATTCCAGTACATTCATGCCACCAAAGAGCATCATCGGATGCGCGTTAGAGCAAGGCATACCCCCGATATCAATCACTGACTTCACGAGAACAACGTCTCCTTGTCACCCGTTTTTGAATAGGTAATCGCAGCCTCAACAAAGCTTGTGAACAACGGATGTCCGTCACGCGGTGTTGATGTGAATTCTGGGTGGAACTGACAACCAACAAACCAAGGATGATCATCAACCTCAACGACTTCAACGAGTGTTCCATCAATTGAACGGCCTGCTATCTTAAGACCTGCATCTGACAAACGATCTAAATAGTCGTTGTTGAATTCCCAACGATGGCGATGGCGTTCGCTGACAACCTCTGCATCATAGACTTCGGATACCTTGGATCCGGGAGTCAGACGACATTCTTCAGCACCCAAACGCATGGTGCCGCCGAGATCACTCTCTTCAGTCCGAATCTCACGCGTGCCATCGGCTTTGGTCCACTCGGTAATCAATGCAATGACAGGATGTTCCGCAGTTGGTTCGAATTCGCTCGAGGTTGCACCATCAAGACCTGCAACATGGCGCGCAAACTCAATCACTGCAGCCTGCATACCAAGACAGATCCCCAAATATGGGATTTTGTTCTCACGCGCATGACACACGGCTGCGATCTTACCTTCCATGCCACGCTCACCGAATCCACCAGGAACTAGAATCGCGTCAACACCATCCAGCAGATCCAGACCACGCTTTTCGATATCTTCAGAATCGATATAGCGGAAATTCACCCGCGTCCGCGTTTGGATACCTGCGTGAATCATCGCTTCGATCAAGGACTTATAGGCATCCAGCAGATCCATGTATTTGCCAACCATTGCAATTTCCACGGACTTCAGCGGATTTAAGTGTGCGTCCACAACGCGAACCCATTCACTCAAATCAGCGTCTTGACACTCAAGGCTCAGCTTATCGACGATCAGTTGATCCAGACCCTGTTCATGCAACATGCTCGGAATCCGATAAATCGTATCGGCATCCTTCAATGGAATGACAGCTCGCTCTTCAACGTTAGTGAACAACGCAATTTTCTTACGACTGGAAATATCAATTTCATGATCTGAGCGGCAAATCAAAACATCTGGCTGTAAACCAATGGAGCGAAGCTCTTTCACAGAATGCTGTGTCGGTTTGGTTTTGGTCTCGCCCGCGGTCGCAATATATGGAACCAAGGTCAGGTGCATCAATAATGCACGCGACGAACCAAGCTCTTGACGCAACTGACGGACAGCTTCCAAAAATGGTAACGATTCAATATCACCAACGGTGCCACCAATCTCGACAATCGCAACATCCGCGTCCTGCGCGCCGGCGATAATCTTATGTTTAATTTCATCGGTAATGTGCGGGATAACCTGAACGGTACCGCCGAGATAATCACCGCGACGCTCTTTACGAAGAACGTCTTCGTACACACGTCCCGCAGTAAAGTTATTTCTCTGGGTCATCCGAGTCCGGATAAAACGCTCGTAGTGGCCAAGATCAAGATCGGTTTCAGCGCCATCATCGGTGACAAACACCTCACCGTGCTGAAATGGGCTCATGGTGCCTGGATCAACGTTGATGTAAGGATCAAGCTTCAACATGGTGACCTTAAGGCCACGCGCCTCTAAAATGGCGCCAAGTGAGGCTGCTGCAATTCCTTTACCGAGCGAAGACACCACCCCGCCGGTCACGAACACGAATCGATTCATGTTGACCTACAATCCTTTTGGTAAGCCCGCCAACAGTGTGACGGAAACGTCGTTTTGGGATGGGTGATTAGGATACAGTGGAATCGGTCGTATTCCTAGGGACAAAGCGCCACTCCCACTGTAAAGAATGCGGAATCAATCCCTCTTCCCTGCAATCGATCGCACCCCAGCCAATAATTTGATCAGAAATCGCAATTAATGGTGTCCGCCTGCGCAACCATGGTGGAACCCCGAGGGTCTGCGCGAGCTGTTTTAAACTCTGCATTGGACGTTTCCGTCCTAAGCGAAAACTCCGTCCTTCAACACCCCAAAACACAGACACGTCGTCTGAGGCGGCACCTGTCGTCAGTGATAACACACCATTCGGAAACTCAAATTCAACCGACTGATTCGGCGCAATGTTTTCAGACCGCATCATCTCACGGTCAGCTTCGTCACCTAAGATCGTATGATCCACCCAATGGAGTTTGCCACCCCATTTTCGAATCACAACACCAGAACCGATCGGCACCTCCGGCAAACGATCATCCGATGCATCAACACACTGTCTGACAAATTCGCTGATCTGAAGTGCCGATGGCGCGTAGCGACCGTGGGCTTGTGCAAAAAAACGAACCTGCCACGCAATCAGCGTCTCTGTCGATGCCAACGCCACCGATTCGACACCCAACACAGGTAATCGCTGCCCCAACGTCTCGCCAGCCTTAAAAACACGATCAGTCGCAAGTTTGGACAGCTGTAACAATTGGTCTCGAACAGTCGGTGCTACCCGTGATAATGCAGGCAAAAATTGAAGCCTGATGTAGTTTCTTAAATACGATGGATCTTGATTGGAAGGGTCCGTGATGTGCTTTAAATTCCGCGCAGTTAAGACCTGTTTTAACTGTTTACGCGACAGTGACAAGAGCGGGCGAATCAACAACCCAGGGCCAAATGCACGAACCACCGGGATACCCGCCAAACCGATCAATCCAGACCCTTGAGAGAGACGCATTAAAAGCGTTTCAACCTGATCATCACGATGATGTGCGGTCATCACAACCTCACCAGAGTCCACATCTTGCATCACTGCGTCATACCGCGCCTTTCGTGCGCGTGCTTCAAACTCAGGACCTAACTGCAGCTCTAAATGGTGCGCCTTAAAGATAAAGGCTCTACGTTCTGTTTCTGCTTTGACAAACTGAAGCCAAGCATCCGCATCAGCGGCGACGCCATGATGGCAGTGATGGACGACCACTTGCCTTGGGACAACTTTGGAGAAATCTGCGACAAGTGCGAGCAGTGCCATGGAGTCAGCACCGCCGCTGATCATCAAATGGACACGATGATCAGGGCCTGGCCAATGGGGCCGAATCAGTCCTTCAGCTGCGACCGACACCGAATTGCATCAATTTCTGATAACGAGACTCTAACAACTGCTCTTCAGACAAACCGCCCAAAATATCGAGCTGTGCTTCAATCGCATCACCGAGCGCAGTGGCCGCCTGCTCTGGGGCGCGATGCGCACCACCCAGTGGTTCTCGAACCAATTGATCCACTAAACCGAGTGAAAAGAGTCGATCTGCTGTGATGCCCATGGCTTCTGCAGCCTCTGGCGCATGTGCAGCACTCTTCCATAGAATCGATGCACAACCCTCTGGTGAAATCACTGAGTAAGTTGAGAACTCAAGCATCAATAACTTGTCACACACACCAATTGCGAGTGCACCACCCGAGCCACCCTCGCCAATCACAGAGGTCACAATCGGCGTTTTCAGACGCGCCATCACCGCTAAACTTTTCGCGATCGCCTCGCTCTGACCACGCTCTTCCGCGTCAATGCCAGGATATGCGCCTGGGGTATCAATAAACGTCAGGACCGGCATCTTAAAACGCTCAGCCATCTGCATCAGACGCTGGCCTTTGCGATAGCCTTCAGGACGCGGCATACCAAAATTCCGTGCTACTTTCTCTTTAACCGTGCGGCCTTTTTCATGACCAATCACCATCACGGGGCGGCCACGAAATTCTCCGATACCACCCACGAGCGCTTGGTCATCCCTGAATAATCGATCACCATGCAACTCATCAAATCCATCGATCAAATTCTTTACATAATCAAAGGTATACGGACGCTTTGGATGCCGAGCAAGCTGTGCTTTTTGCCAAATCGATAAGTCTGAAAAAATCTTTTCCGTCAACGTTTTGGATTTAGCCTGCAGGCGCGCAACTTCTTCTGCGATATTGATTCCAGATTCAGTCGACAGATGCCTCAACTCATCGATCTTGGAATCAAGATCTGCGATGGGCTGTTCAAAATCGAGATAGTTTGGATTCATGCGCGTTGCTGTGTCCTTGCAGAAAATTCGAGTTGTACTCGGTCTTGTCCGAGTAATTCCTGTAACTCCAATAATAACGAGTCATTTGGATGCACTTGATACTGCTCACCCAACACGACTTCGCCACTGGCATTGGACGCATTGTACGCGATAACGATCGGACACTCACCGCCCAAATGTGGTTGAATTTTCGAAAGCAACGTCTCAGTGAATTCAGGAGCCTTCATTTCCAAATGAATTTTTAAACCGGATGCTGACTGTTTCCGCGCGTTCTCCAGGGTCTCTACTGTGTTTGCACGCATTTTCAAACCATTGGTGAATTCATCGAAACTGACATCGCCCTCAATAACCACCAGCGAATCGTCGGTCAGTTTTTCACGACAGTCGGCAAATAAATCGGCAAAAACAGTCACGTCCATACGAGCGGTTCGATCATCCAAGGTCACAATGCCAAATGAATCCCCCCGTTTATTGCGAATCACGCGTAACCCCACAACCAGACCTGCAACTCTGACGGTGTCTTTGGTCCGCTCAAGATTCTCAAGTGCTTTAACGCCAAGCCCTTTCAAATCATCGGCATACCAGTCGATTGGGTGTCCGGTGAGATAGAGCCCCAATGTTTCTTTCTCACCGCGCAGTACGTCACGCTCACTCCAACGGACCGCACTCCGATGATGCTGATAGGGGTCGCTACCCAACTGCGATTCAGCGCCGCCGCCCAAACCGAACATGTCATCCATACCGACTGCTTCATTGCGAGCCTCTTGATCCGCTTGGCCGATTGCATCTTCAAGTGATGACATCACAACCCAGCGTGGTTCATGCAACGAATCAAATGCTCCAGCCCGAATCAAGGCTTCGAGCGCACGTCGATTGACTTTGCCGGTTCCGACTCGACGACAAAAATCGAAGAGATCGGAAAAGGCTCCACCCTCATTTCGCGCATCAACTAACTGACCAATCGGACCCTCACCAAGCCCTTTAATCGCGCCAAGGCCATAGATAACCTCGCCATCTTTGACCGAGAATTTAAAGGAGCCGGCATTCACATCAGGAGGCCGGACAACAAGACCCATTCGTCGGCACTCTTCAATCAAAGGCACGACTTTGTCCGTGTTATCCATGTCAGAAGACAACACAGCAGCCATAAATTCCGCAGGATAGTAGGTCTTTAAAAATGCGGTCTGGTAGGAAACCAGAGCATAGGCAGCAGAGTGTGACTTGTTGAAGCCATAACCTGCGAATTTTTCCATCAAATCAAAAATCGAACCGGCAAGCTTCGCGTCGATACCTCGCTCACCTGTTCCTTTTAAGAAAATCTCACGCTGCTTCTCCATTTCCTCAGGCTTTTTCTTACCCATGGCTCGACGAAGCAGGTCAGCGCCACCGAGTGAGTAATTTGCGAGCACCTGAGCAATCTGCATCACCTGTTCCTGATACAGAATGACCCCGTAGGTGTTTTTGAGAATGGGCTCGAGATCTGGATGTGGGTACTCCACCTTAGCCCGACCGTGCTTCCGGTTGATGAAATCATCAACCATGCCCGACTGCAGCGGGCCCGGACGGAATAACGCAACCAAGGCAACGATATCTTCAAAGGAGTTTGGCTTTAATCGGCGAATCAGCTCTTTCATCCCGCGCGATTCAAGCTGGAATACCGCTGTCGTGTCGCCGCGACACAACAACTGAAACACCTTGGAATCATCCATCGGAATCCGTTCGATCACCG
>Ga0255784_10002906_pt1 | contig 13189 bp, 10 predicted proteins | sample 101ome_14_FD_179982 | JGI IMG/M metagenome (GOLD analysis project Ga0255784, IMG submission 179982) | Coastal salt marsh microbial communities from the Groves Creek Marsh, Skidaway Island, Georgia - 101403AT metaG (version 2) | ecosystem: Environmental > Aquatic > Marine > Intertidal zone >...
TCTTCTTTCATTTTCTTTTTTTCTATTTTTCTATTTTCTTTATTGTTTAATTTTGTATTTGTTTTCTTTTCTCGATATCGTTGATAGTCTTTAATAGAATTAAACTCTTTAAATTTACTATTTGGATCGACCAATCTTTCACCATTATGTGCTTTCATATAATCTGTATATATGAGATTTTTACTTTCAGATTCGCCTGTATAATCATCTGTTTTTGCTGCACCAATTTCTGTAAACTGTAATTTTTTGGCCATAAGAAGTGGTGCTGGTTCAACATATTTTGTAAGTTTTCCCTTGATAGTGTTTTTTTTATTGAACATATCATTAAAGCATTGGTTATTTATTTCTTTCTTATCGAAAACATTATCAATATTTATATCTTCACGAGTTTTACTTGATTTATCCATGATATCCCCATATCCACTTTCTATATTTTCGTCATAAAACTTGAATTTGTCAAAAGCTTTATTAAATTTATTGATAAAAGGTTCGGTTGTATCAAATGAATGTTCGAATGCTCTATTTTGGTTATGAAAATTTACGGAATCGTTTTTCAATTCATTATGAGTTTTATTAGATTCTCTTGACTTATATTCCAGTGCTAATTTTTCAAATCTATCTGTGACAAAATCAAATAATTCTTTATTTCCACCGGGTTTATCTGGGTGAGTTTTCAAAGCAGCTGATTTATATGCATTTTTTAATTGTTCCCATGTAAAGTGTTTTGAAATACCGAACATTTCATATGAATCTATATTTTCCAAATCAACTGATTTAATAGATGTATTTCCCATTATTATTAAAGAATAACATAATTTGAAGAAAAAAAACGAATAAAAGATTTATTTACATCATTTTATGTTGCACCATGTGTTTTAAAATTTTTGACACAAGGGATGCTTTTTTAATATTAACATTTTTCCCGTCTTTCTTTTTAGTTACGGTGAGTTTAAGTTTTTTGGCTTTTTGTCTTAATTGTTCGCATGTCATATTATTTAACTTTTCTCTTTTTTTAGCAACTTTGCTTGCACCCCCTTCTTGAACACCACCTATCATATTTTCTGTCACTTCTTGAACTGCTTTTTGCAATTCTTCAAACATATCTTTTCCTAATACATGTAAACAAAAAAATTAAACTTGATAATAATTTATTCTTGGAGTTGACATTTGTTGATATTGTGGTTGTTGTTGATATTGGGTTTGGTATTGTTGTTGATATTGATATTGAGGTTGTTGTTGATATTGATATTGAGGTTGTTGTTGATATTGTGGTTGTTGTTGATATTGATATTGAGGTTGTTGTTGATATTGGGTTTGGTATTGTTGTTGATATTGTGGTTGTTGATGTGTTTTAATAGAAGATGTTTTGACATAATACTGTTGTTGAGGTTGGACAGATGATGTTTTGACATAATATTGTTGTTGGGGTTGTGCAGAAGAGGCTTGAATATGATATTGTTGGGGATACGAAGATGATATATTTTGTTCGTTAATTTGTTTTTCAGGTACGTCTACTTTCAAACTATCAGGGCGTATATTCATAGGGATAAGAGAACTGTTTTCACTTATATCAAAATTAGTGCTTAATGAAGGAATTTGACTATAACCTCCTCTTTTTAATTCGTTACGTACTGAATTAATTAACGAAAATGCATTATATATTTTTTCAGGTTTTTTGGATAAAACCTTTAAGATAGTTGCAGATAATGCACCTACTGATTTATTATCGTTGAGTAAATTGAAAGCATCAGCTGATGTTTGCTCATCCATACATCCAGATATAAGCATTGTATTTGACTTTATAGAATTATTCTTATTATCTATAGAACATTGTTTGTCTGAACCCCATGTATATTTGAGATCTAACATTGTACCACTGTGGCAAGAATCACATATGAACAATATTTTTGTTTTTGGATTAAAAGAACAAATTGTTTTATGAATTATATCATCAATAATGATACCTTTCTTTTCGTAATCAGAAGGTACTAAACCTTCATCCATACCATCTTTTTCGTCACCCGAAATATCTTTTTGTTGACTTCCGTGACCACTGAAATGTATCCAAACAAAATCAAGATCGTTTTTATAAGATTCAATAGCAAGATCATGTAATATTGAAATTATTCCATCATATGATGTTGATTTAATATCAGTATCGTCAGTATATAACTCTATGGGTATATTTAATAAAGAGTGAATATATTTAGCCATATTAAAAACATCGTTTATACAACCTTTAAGTTTACCTTGTTTGCAGTGATTATAATTCAAGCCAAATAGTACTGATTTTCCTTTCATTCTATTAAAAGAAATATAAAAATATTTATAAATTCTAAAATGAGTACATTCCTTCACATATTTTAAAATTTTATAAACTTATTTTATTTTTTAGAAAAAGTATCAAACATGTACTCAAAATCATAATATTCCTTAAGCCCTTAAAATGAGTACATTCCTTAACATATTTTAAAATTTTATAAACTTATTTTATTTTTTAGAAAAAGTATCAAACATGTACTTTTTATACTTCCTTAAGTCCCTCCAGACCTCGTTATAGATGCAATATTATTCTTATAATATTATTTAGCTATCTCAGAGGTGCTTGCCTAAGGCACATTCTGAAGGAGTAGAATAGTACATGTTCGACATATTTCTAGGATTCTTATAAACTTTTATTATAGATGGATAGATGGAAAATGAGTTAATAACATAGCAACCTACTGAAGGGGACTCTGGTCTATCATTGGCTTTCAGATTTATATGTAAGAAATAAATCAAAATATTCTAAAGATATATTCAATCAAATTGTCTTCCTACACAAAATCAAAGATATGTACTATTTTCATTCAGTATATGCCTTCGACAAGCCCCCTCATCGGCTTGTAGAAACTTTTCAATTTTCTTTTCCCATGCATTTTCATTTTTGGAATGCATTATTACGATTCTTTCTGTAGAATATCTCATTTATACTTTTATTTATACTTTTATTTATACTTTTATTTTTAGATTTTTATCATTTTATATACCATATCAGTATTATACGTTATATCAAATACCTTGTATTTTTTAACATTTACAGTGACTTTTTTTAACAAAATGTGGAAATTCATATAAAGGTAGCTCCTTAAGTCACATCAGACCTCGTTATAGATGCAATACTATTGTTATAATAGTTCTTTCGCAGTCTCTGAGGGACTTGCAGATGGCACATTCTGAAGGACAGAATAGTACATGTTCGACATATTTCTAGCATTCTTATTAACTTTTATTATTTTTCTAAAAAAACACTGACATGTACTTTTTTATAGTTCCTTAATGTCCTTCAGAACCTTCAAATGACCTTCTTAATATCTTTATAACATTGTTTAGTAGTCCTTCCAGACCTTCAAATGACATTGAGATGCGTATGTCATATTCTTGGATATATTTTCAGAAAAAAGACTGCAAATGCCAATGGTTTTATAGAAACCTCTGTAAACAATAAGAAAAGCATTGTTTCGCTTCACGACGCTGTGAAACATGTCCATCTAGCATATGGAACAAACAAAAACGGTACTTCATTTCGAACTTGTATACCTTGTTATACCGATATATCCGATAATTCAACTTTAAGATACGTCATCATTATTCGCCCAAACACTGAGATGTCAAAAATAAAGGAAGCAGACGATACATACCCGTCTGAAATTTATCAACAATAAAAATAAAGAAAATGCTAAACAAATATTACTTCGGAAAACCCTTCTTCAATAGTAGGTTCTTGATACTTTTTTCTAAAAACATAATATGTAATTTTAGGAATAACTTTTTCCCTTTTGTTATTTCTAAACATTGATTCTGTTATATCAGTATTCAACTTTATACATCTAATAGGCACTGAATGTTTGTTAGCAAAATCAATGTATTCTTTTCTTTTGTCTATAGTCGGATTGGTAGCATCAAAAATAATTGAAACACCCTTGGTTATATGTTTTTCGGCCTCGACAATCATTTTTTTAGAAGTAAGAAATTCGTCTCCACTAACTACTTTATATTTACTCTTGTCAAATGAACCAGCTATTGTCGACTTTCCGCTCCCAGGATACCCTACCATAACTATAACCTCTTTATTTGCACTTTCTTTGACAACGTGTTCTTTGACTTCATTCGTAGAAAACAAATCATCCGGAGATAATATCTTTTTTATTCCAATATTTTCTGCAAAGTGTTTATCCACGTCAGACCAATCTCCTTGGCGACCAAGAGCATCTCCTACAAAGAATGATTTGTTCATATCGACTTTTTTATCTCCAACAATCATATCAAACATTGTTCTTTTTGGTTTTTTGAATTCCTCTTCATATGATACAGATATCATACACGGTATTGATAATGTGGATAATGCATTTTGAATTTGATTAACTTTCATTTCTGTTAATTTTGTTTGGTTTGATACAATAACAATACAGAACCCTTTTTCGTAATAATTTATCAGAATTTCAGGAACTTTTTTAGTTATCCACATCCAATCATCTAAGTTTTTTGAAAATGTACCATTTGATTTCGGTTTAACCAATGTCCAATCATAATCAAATATTGCCATTTTTTGTCTTAATCTGAATTTCCCAACCTTTATCAGAATGGGAGCCATTTTATAATAGTTGGGTGATATATATATATAATATCAATTTTTTATTTTTGTTGTCCAAAACCTGTATAGATAAATAGAAAATGGGAAACTTTACATGTTTTCTAACAAGTCTAGGAAGCAAGGGGGGGGAGAGAGGGTCTGAAATGAGTATTTTATGATAAGAGTAACTATTGTTAAAATGATTATTATGTTACCATTATACATATTGAACGAGCACGACTCGTTTTTAAACAATAAATGAGCAGAATATTTATAATCACTTTATTATAGAATTTTGAATTTATGACACCATTATCATATTTTATATGTCATGTTTTCTCAATGAATGCAATTTGCATAATATGAAGAAAATGTTGTGCCAAAATGAGAAAATGTTGTGCCATTTTGAGAAAATGTTGTGCCAAAATGAGAAAATGTTGTGCCAAAATGAGAAAATGTTATTCCTCCTCTTTTTAATTGCAATATTTACATCAATTTTCTCACTTTTTTGTGCATTCGACAGTTTAAATAATGGTTAATGTTGATTTTACCTGGTTTAACAACAACTGTATTTGTAATAGGTGTATTATTGTCTACTATATAACTAATACAAATATAAAATTATAAAAATCTAAAATAAAAGTTGCGATACGCTATGCTACTATTTTCCTTAAGTCCCTCCAGACCTTGACTAGAAATGTCAAAAGAATATTATCATATTCTATAACATCTTTTGTCAAGGTCTTGTTTTTTGCAATACGATTCTCTTATTTTTTCGTTTAATACAACTTGTTAAGTTTTTCTTTAAGTTTTCTCAGAATTGTATTACAATTCGATAAAACCGCTTTTTTGAACTTTCTGGGGAAATTTTTTTCTTTCTCCATTTGTGTCTTTATGAAAATTGCTTTATCGTAAATTTTCTTTATGAAATCAATTAATCTTTTATCATTTTCTATTATACTGCCGATTCTATCAAAAATAATAGTTATATACTTCAATAGATAATGCCATGGGATGTATTTGATTACGGATCTGCCATGTTTTCTAACAACAAATTCATCCTTTAATTCAAACATATTGATAATAAATTCGCATTCATAGTCAATCAATCTAAAGTGATAGAATGTTTCATCTGGTTTAAGAATTATGGATTTAAATGTATTGTGAAAATGATAATCATCATAATAATGTTTATTATCATGCATCATACTCATTGTCTCATAAATGTTGTATATATTGATATTACAACATTCCCAACGTCGTGATTCAATCAATCTTGAGAAGAATGGAAATATACCAATATGCTCAGCACTATAGGGCCAATTATCTTCAAATTGAATCAATTCAGTATTTAAAAGTTTGTTATTTCGTTTGAAATATAGGGCATGCATATAATTTTGAAGACCATGTGAAAGTAAATTATCAATTTTCTTTTTCTCTTCTCCCTGTTGAAATTCAAGTGAAGCAGTTTTCAATATCTGAAATATCTGAAAATTTTTATTAAAGATATTTTGAGTATTATGACGTTTTTCTATCACAGCAATTTTCAATAATATTTCTCCCATATCATGAATATTGTTTTTTTGAGATTTGATATTGAAATACAATTCATCAAACTGTTTCAAACTAAATGAACTTTCTTTGACTATTTCAATCATACTTTTTGTAAAGATTCCCCTTCTTCGTAAAAAATGATCACTATAAATAAAGGTGCGATAATGCATAATTCGAGAGCTTTTTTTATTGAAATATTTGTTAACCTGCGATAACAAATTCAATGAATTAAAGTTCATTCTTGGGATTATAAAATTCAAGAATATATCAGATGGAAGAATTTTGAGCAAATTCTGTTTTCTTTTCTTAATATCATAATAGTTCATTGCTTTCCTATAGCAACAAACATCATTTATGATTTCCTGCATTTCGTCAATAGTCGTCGGGTTCGTATAGTTAATAACAGTTTTCTCAAACTTGTTATCAATATCGGTTGTCTTCAATGTGATGATGGGCATCTTCGAACTTGTAGTTAATATAAACTAACTTAATTGAATCAATTTTTCATCTTTTAGGTTTTTATTTACGCAGATTTATATGCATCTTTTTAATATCAAGCATTTCATATACATAAAAATAATCTTCTTATATATTATAATGCAATCTTCGTCTAAATCGTCATCACTTTCGTCTAAGTCGTCATCACCTTCGTCTAAGTCGTCATCATCTAAGTCGTCGTCATCACCTTCGTCTAAGTTGTCATCATCTAAGTCGTCATCATCTAAGTCGTCGTCATCTAAGTCGTCATCGTATTCAAGAAGAAATATTTTTGAAAGATTCGGAGACTAGTCTGCTCATATAGTACAAAAGCTAATAGATGATGACATCGCCGAAACACTATTGAATAATGATGCTGGAAAATTCAAATTAAACAAGAAGGAGTTGGATTATATATTACAACAACTTATCAATAAGAATACAACAACAACAAAAAATTACGAAATGGTAATGAAAGAACTGCTGTACTTTTTAGGGTTTCCTAAACCCAATGATGCACAATATAAAAGAATTCTTTATATTTTCAAATTTTGTATGAAAAATCGAAAATTTAGTTTTGAAATTGATATGCTTCTAGAAGTTATGAATAAAAAATTATTCAATTTCTTTGCAAAGACCATTGTTGATAAAGAAATAACCGATCACAAAGATTACGACCAGATAATATCTGATCTTTGTAATTTTATCAAACATAATTATTATGATTATGAATATGAAAAATATGCAGAATATGATCATTGGTTAGTAAAATTTTTAGAATATTTTGCAAAACATAGAAAGTTCAATCTCAAACATTTTAAGCAATTATCATCAAGTATTCTTGAATATTATAATAAATATGATATTGAGGGTGATGTCCGAAATAATAACATAACAGTTTTTGTGAAAAACATTATAAAAAAAGAACACATCGATGTAACTGAAACTAAACAAAACATAAAACAAATTTATAAAATTCTGCTCAATATTTATAATGAAATATTTGATCATATATTATTTTTAATATATGAAGAAAAAATGAAAATGGAATTACATTACTATGATATAGACGAATTAACCATTTTAATAGATTTTCTAATCAAAAGAATAAACAATATTATTATCAAATTTGATACAAATGATTTTCAAGACAAAGCAATAAAGGATGCTTTAGTTTTAGATATTCAATCACTTGATGCTGATCCCAATTGGAGATCAAGTGACAAATATGAAGGGGTTTCTCCTCCCAGTAGTAAAATACGAAAAATTATTTTAGGAAATAGTGATACTTTAAGCATTTTGAAAAAACATAATGTACATACTAATGTACGTTATGTTGTAAAAGATTTTGAAATAATCGACATAATAAGATTTTGAAATAATCGACTAATCTACAAAATTTTTCTATAAAATCTACACTTATAGTAATATGAATTACATAGATCTTTTTTCTTCATGGATTTTTGCATGTTTTATCCTCTTTTATTTTAAACTTACAACATTTAATCCAATTATATTGCTATATTGTGCTATTATACTAGTTACTTTATGTGCGATAGCAATTTACACACAGACAAATGATATGTTATACTTCTATTTCTTCGTATTTGTTAACATTATCATAAAAGTTGTGCCAATTTTCTTGATAAGAAATGAAAAAATACAAATATCGGATTGGCTATTTTCTATTTTGACTATATTCATTTACTTGTTATATTTAGACATTATCAGAGAGAAAAATGTTTTCAATCTTTATTACAACCTGTATCAAAGTTATATCCATCCCGAAAGATATGATGAAAATGACAATACTCTCAAATATTTGATAAATAATTACACTTCATCTAATGTAAGTGCTCCAATGTCTGGAATATTATTGCCGTAATAAGTGTCTTTGCACTCTTCGCATATGAAATGTCCACATGGCATCGTACAAAATATAGGGCAAAATTCATCTCGGCAACATACGCACATCACGTTTGGATTTGGAAAAGACTTGATAAAAGAAGCCGTCAAGGTTTTACAAGACGGGCACATCTCTGACTTTTCAACAGATTCGTCAGAGTTGGAATAATCAGATGAATGTTCCGATACAAAACTTAATTCAGAATCCAAGCTCTTGATACTTGTATTATCGTCTACACGAACTCCACGCAGCCATTTTCCTTCATCGACTGTGCCGTCCGAATATATGAAAGTTCCTTTCCCGTGCATCTCATCATTGCTCCATGACCCGTGATAAACTGATCCATCTTGTATAAAAGACATTTCACCATCCCCCCATCTGCGATGAGAATAAAATTGACCGACATAAATATTACCATTCGCATATGTCTTCTTGCCTTTGTACCAGTAATTCTTAATAACTCCATGACGGGTAAAGCATGCGGTATCATATTTCAATTCTTCTTTGTCAAAGTTGTAATATTCTCCCTCGTATAAATCGCCGTTCATGAATTTCTTCTTTCCCAATATACATACGTTTTTAAAAGTAGTAGGATTTATTTTTTTCCATAGATCTAAAATTGTAATATAACCCACATTGTACATGTTCATATATGTTTGTTTATTGAATATACATACGTTTCTAAGACCTGTAGGATTTATTTTTTTCTAGAATTTTAAAATTGTAATATACTCCCTTTTGTATATGGTATATTGGTGTCTCATTTTTGGCTTAAAAAACATTATAGCACTCTCTACTTTTTGGAAAGGACGTTCTTACAAAGCCAAAAAAACATCACTTTTTGAACAGTCTAGGAAAGGAGGGGGGGAGAGAGGGTCTGAAATGAGTATTTTATGGTAAGGATAGCGAGTATTAAAATGATTATTATATTACCATAATACATATATAACGAGCATGACTCGTTTTAAAGCAATAAATGAGTATAATATTTATATTCATTTATTGACAGAATCTTAAATTTTAAACATCATAATCATAATATACATAATGTTATTCCAAACTATATGCAATTTGCACAATATGAAGAAAATGTTGTGCCAAAATGAGAAAATGTTGTGCTATTATGAGAAAATGTTGTGCCATTTTGAGAAAATGTTATTCCTCCTCTTTTCAATTGCAATAACGAATATACATACGTTTCTAAGACCTGTAGGATTTATTTTTTTCTAGAATTTTAAAATTGTAATATACTCCCTTTTGTACATGTTCCAGTATCATTGTTTATACAAATATATGCTTAGGCTAGTCATTGAATATACATACGTTTCTAAGACCTGTAGGATTTATTTTTTCCTAGAATTTTAAAATTGTAATTCATTGTCTTTCTTATACATTCTTTGATCCTATATATATTACTTTTTGAATATACATACGTTTCTAAGACTAGTAGAATTTATTTTTTCCTATATTTTTAAATTCGCATTATACTTCTCCTGCATACATGCCTGTCGGCTGTTATATGAATATGGCTGACGCCCAGTCCGTGAGGGCCTACGGCACTTCATTGAATATACATACGTTTCTAAGACCTGTAGGATTTATTTTTTCCTAGAATTTTAAAATTGTAATATACTCCTCTTTAGACATGTTCCCATTCCATTGCTTCTATAAGTAAATGCTTATTGAATATACATATGTTTCTAAGACTCGTAGGATTTATTTTTTCCTATAATTTTAAAATTGTAATTCATCCTCCTTTACATGGTATTGGAGTGTCCTAGAGGGACTTGCAGATGGCACATTCTGAAGGAGCAGAATAGTACATGTTCGACATATTTCTAGGATTCTTATTAACTTTTATTATTTTTCTAAAAAAACACGAACATGTACTTTTTTATAGTTCCTTAAGTCCTTACAGACCTTCAAATGACCTTCAAATGACCTTCAAATGACCTTCATACTATTGTTATTACAGTTGTTTAGCAATCTAGGAGGGACTTAAGGAAAGAATAGTACATGTTCGACATATTTCTAGGATTCTTATTAACTTTTATTATTTTTCTAAAAAATCACTGACATGTACTATTTTTATAGCTCCTTAAGTCCCACCCGACCTCGTTAAAGATGCAATACTATTCTTATAATTTTCTTTAGCTATCTCAGAGGGACTTAAGGACGGAATAGTACATGTTTGACATATTCTCAGCATTCTTATAAACTTTTTATTAATTTTCAAAAAAACACTGACATGTACTTTTTTATAGTTCCTTAAGTCCTTACAGACATCGTTAAAGATGCAATATTATTGTTATAATAGTTGTTTGCCAGTCTCAGAGGGGCTTGCCGAGGGCACATTCTGAAGGAGCAGAATAGTACATGTTCGACATATTCTTAGGATTCTTATAAACTTTTATTATTTTTCTAAAAAACACAAACATGTACTTTTTTATAGTTCCTCCAGACCTCGTTAAAGATGCAATATTATTAATAATATTCTTTAGCTATCTCAGAGGAGCTTGCCGAAGGACGAAATAGTACATGTTTGACATATTCTTTGGATTCTTATAAACTTTTTATAAATTTTCTAAAAATCACTGACATGTACTTTTTTATAGTCCCTCCAGACCTTCTTAATATATTTATAACATTGTTTAGCAGTCTCGGAGGGACTTAAGGAAGGGCACTTAAGCAGCAGAATAGTACATGTTCGACATATTTCTTGGATTCTTATTAACTTTTTATTAATTTTCTAAAAAACACTGACATGTACTTTTTTATAGCTCCTTAAGTCCATCGTAACCTTCTATGAAATAGCAATACTATTGTTATTACAGTTGTTTGCCAGTCTCGGAGGGGCTTAAGGAAAGAATAGTACATGTTCGACATATTTCTTGGATTCTTATAAACTTTTTATAAATTTTCTAAAAAAACACGAACATGTACTTTTTTATAGCTCCTTCAGTCCCTCCAGACCTCGTTAAAGATGCAATACTATTGTTATTGCAGTTGTTTGCCAGTCTCGGAGGGGCTTAAGGAAAGAATAGTACATGTTCGTATCATTCTTTGCATTATTTTGAACTTTTTATAAATTTTCAAAAAAACACTGACATGTACTATTTTTATAGCTCCTTCAGTCCCTCCAGACCTTGTAATGACCTTCTTAATATCTTTATAACATTGTTTAGTAGTATCCGAGGGGCTTAAGGAAAGAATAGTACATGTTCGACATATTCTCAGCATTATTTTTAACTTTTTATAAATTTTCTAAAAAACACTGACATGTACTTTTTATAGTCCCTCCAGACCTTGTAATGACCTTCTTAATATCTTTATAACAGTTGTTTGCCAGTATCAGAGGGGCTTAAGGAAGAAATAGTACATGTTCGTATTATTCTTTACATTATTTTTAACTTTTTATAAATTTTCTAAAAATCACTGACATGTACTTTTTTTATAGCTCCTTAAGTCCCTCCAGACCTCGTTAAAGATGCAATACTATTGTTATTACAGTTGTTTGCCAGTCTCGGAGGGGCTTGCCGAGGGCACATTCTGAAGGAGCAGAATAGTACATGTTCGACATATTCTTAGGATTCTTATAAACTTTTATTTATTTTCAAAAAAACAACGAACATGTACTCAAAATTATAATATTCCTTAAGCCCCTAAAATGAGTACATTCCTTAACATATTTTAGAATTTTATAAACTTATTTTATTTTTTAGAAAAAGTATCAAACATGTACTCAAAATCATAATATTCCTTAAGACAACATAGATTTCATTAATCTTATTTCTTTTTCTTGGGTTTCAATAATTTCTTCTGCTAATTTCTTCAATTTTGAATTATTTGTTTTTGTATATATTTTATGAGATGTTGTTAATGCTGTAGAGTGATGACTTATCATTCTTCTTAACCATTGTTCATCATCTATAAATAATTGTTGTCGTAATAAAAAAATTGATATACTTATGGATAAAATAATTCCAATAAAAAATAATGATATATTAAAATGACCCATTGATAAATAATGAACAATTTCATGACCCCATATCATATTTGAAGCCATTAATAAACCACCATAAAATAGTGTACCTGATATATATAAGTCTGAAAATCTATACGCTAATATATTCATGGGATTGAACAACATACCAATAATCACCATCATAATAAACATAATAATTTGGTTTTTATAAAAACTTGATTTCATTTATATAATAACAAACAAAAAAATTTCCTTAAGTCCCTAAAAAGAGTACATTTCACTAAATATTTTAGAATTTAATAAACTTATAATATTTTTTAGAAAAAGCAACAAACATGTACTCAAAATTCCTTAAGTCCGTATTCTTGGATTTTATACTCAAAATCGTTTACATCGTACAGTCTTTTTTTCGTAATCAATGGTTTTAGGTTGTTCATTTACAATATTATCGTCTATTATAGGTCTCATACTTGTCAAATAATCTAAACCATCTATATGTCGAGGTTTTGAAACCATTTTGATATTGGTATTATTCGCAAAAAACTCTTGCTTGATATCTTGATAAAGATTCATATGTATCTTCTCTATTTTATCAATAATAGCTAACTCTTGTTTATTCCATTTCCGTACAATATCCCTTTTCTTATCATAAATA
>Ga0255784_10002907_pt1 | contig 13185 bp, 18 predicted proteins | sample 101ome_14_FD_179982 | JGI IMG/M metagenome (GOLD analysis project Ga0255784, IMG submission 179982) | Coastal salt marsh microbial communities from the Groves Creek Marsh, Skidaway Island, Georgia - 101403AT metaG (version 2) | ecosystem: Environmental > Aquatic > Marine > Intertidal zone >...
TAATCATTTTACTAGCCATCTTCCCCGTTTCAATTTCGCTCAATAATTCATTTAATGTATCCAAATCTGTATCTATTTTACTATTTACTAAGCTAGGTAATCCTCGAACAAAAAACTTCTCAGACTTGTTATTTTTATTTATTTTAATGCCCTGTTCTAAAAGTATTTTAGTAGTTTTATTAATTTCATTTTGGGCCTCTTGAAGAAAGATTTTTATATTTTTCTCGATTTGAATTGGTGATTGATTGTTTGTGAATTTATTTAAAAATTCGCTAATAACATTTAAATCTCTTATTTCTATATTGTCAGGAGCTTCAACTAATCGATTAGTTGTTGTGCCATCATCATTTTCTACAATGAAAATAACCCTTTTCTTATCAATTGTGTGAAGGCTGATCTTTGAAATTTTTGGAACTTTCTCATTGTTAATAACTAAGCTTGCCTGATTAGATAGGCCATTGAGAATAGATGTAATTTTTTCATATTCTTGTGGAAAATCTGAAAATTTTGTTGAGTCAATTAGCTGTTTTTCATTTTTATCAATTTGACCTGGCTCAAGCAAAGCTTGCGTATAGAACTGTAATCCAAAGTCTGATGGTAAACTGCCCGCTGAAAAATGATCTCGTTGAATTAATCCATGAAGGTTTATTTCATTTAAAACATTTCTGATAGTTGCAGGAGAGAGATCGTAATTTAATTTTGAACTTATAGACTTAGAGCCCATCGGTTGGCCTGTAGATAGGTAGTTTTCAACAAGAACCTTAAAAATGAATTTGGCTCTTTGGCTTATTTCCGATATTTTCTTATTCATTATTAATTTTTGATCTTATAACCTAAATTAATTAAATCAAAATGAGTACATATAAAAGAAATGACCGAGAACTAAATAAGATACGGTCTTTAGAAATAACACCTAACTTTCAACCCAATAATCAATCATCTTGTTTGGTTAAATTAGGTAATACTCATGTTTGTTGTTCTGCAATTTTAGAAGATAGGGTTCCTGGCTTCCTAAGAAACTCCGGCAAAGGATGGCTTACTGCAGAATATGGAATGCTTCCGTCTTCTACATCAGAGAGAATGGACAGAGAAGCTGCAAAGGGTAGGCAATCGGGTCGAACTCAAGAAATTCAAAGACTCATTGGCCGAAGTCTTCGATGTGCTGTTAATTTAGATATTCTTGGAGAAAAAACTATAAAGATCGATTGCGATGTCATTAGTGCGGATGGAGGAACACGAACCGCCTCAATCATTGGTGGATATGTAAGCTTAGTCCGCGCAGTAAATCATTATAAAACTCAATTCAACATCACTAAGGGCATCATTACAAATCAGGTTGCCGCTATTTCTGTAGGTGTTGTCAAAGGAACTCCTTGTATAGACTTAGACTACATAGAAGACTCAAGTGCAGAAGTTGACTGTAATGTTGTCATGGCTAATGATGGGCAGTTTATTGAATTTCAATCAACTGGAGAAGAAGCCAAATTTAGTAAAAAAACTATTTTAGATTTTATTGAATTGGTTGAAGGCTCAATGCCGGACATTTTTGCAATCCAAGATCAAGCTATTGAAAAATAACTTACTTCTTGGCAGCGGAAACGCAGGAAAAATTAGAGAGATAAAGTTTTATTTAGAATATTTTAATCTTTTTAATAATTTTCATATTTTAGATTTATCCAACTTTAAAGATTTAGGAGAGCCAGAAGAAAATGGCTCAACATTTGAAGAAAACTCGGTTATCAAATCAACTTATTTTTATAATAAAACGGAATGTTTAACATTGAGCGATGATAGCGGGTTTATTGTCGAAGGGATGGAAAATTTTCCTGGAATAAAAACCGCAAGAGTTGCAAAAGAAATGGGAGATGAGCAGCAAGTTGTAAATTATATTTTTAGTAAAAATCCAAAAAAACAAATAATTAACGCTACTTTTCATTGTTCTTTATCACTAGTTGGATACAAGATGAATCAGGTCGTAACTGGTAAAGTTGTAGGTTCTATTATTTCTAGTAAAAAAGGTAATGATGGTTTTGGATACGATCCTTTTTTTATTCCTCAAAATTCTAATAAAACTTTTGCTGAGATGGGTTTAAAAGAAAAAATGTTTTTATCTCATCGATTTGAAGCGTTTAAGATTTTATCTATTACTCAAAAATAATTGGATAATCAATCATCTGACTATCAATAGATAAAGATCCAAAAGTAGGATGGTTTATGGTTTTGGGTAAGCTTTTTTCAGAAAAAATTTTATCAGCAATAATCAAAGTTAATTCAGAAGATTTATGAAATAAAAATTCTCGGTGTGGCTCCTTAGAGCCAGACATATCAAAAGTACTAAAATTTGTACGATTAACGGGCTTATAGTAATTCTCTAAAGAATTTCTTTGCTCTAAAAAATTATCAATTAAATAAATTTTATCTAAAGGATATGTATTTTCGTCAGTTGCAAGATATCCTATTAAATCTTTATAACTATATCCGTCATCAATAATCACGATTGAGTCCAATTCATTTAAATTTCCCATTAAGCCAACTGAAAGCTCTAAGTCAATTGCGCTTGTGCCAAATGATGATGACTTAATAAAATGTAATGGGTAGGCTTCTTTAAAATGATTAAATACTTTTAAGCCATAATCATTTTGTTTGTAAAGAACGCCGATAAATCTTTGGTCTTTTATATATTGATTTAATTTATTTACATGCAAGTAGGGGCTATTTGGTATAAAGATAATTTCGTTGTCAGCGTATTTATTCATTAAAGAATAATCATTGGATAGAGCCAGTATAAAGGTATTGCTGCCAAGATGTTGGGGTAATTCTCTTAAATCAGATGTGGTAATAGGGCCAATGATTAATGTGTTCTCTATATTTGTATTAATTTCAGTTAATGAATATATGAAATCTATTTTTGGAATATTCGGATAATTTTTTATTTCAGATATAAAAGACTCATAAAAAATTGGTGTTAAGAGATTATCATCTGACAAAATAGCTAAAATTTTATCAATACTATTATAGTCAATAATTTTATTTTCTGGCTTTACAGGTAAGACAGGAACTGTTTCTTTTTCTAGTTGAACTTCGATTTTTTCTTCTTTTTTTTCTTCCACAAGAATTACTTCATCTTTTGTTGGTTTTTTTGTGGTTTCGATAATAGTTGGGGCACATCCAAAAAAAGATATAAATACAAACAATAAAAATATACTTTTAAAAATAAGTGCCATGGAACCTGGTTTATATTTAGTTGCTACACCCATAGGAAATTTAGATGATATCACAATAAGAGCATTAAATGTTTTAAAAAAATCGGATATTATTTTTTGTGAGAATACAAAAAATAGTAGCAAACTTTTTAAAAAATATTCAATTGAAGCTAAATATCATAAGTATACTGATCATGATTTTGATAGGAAAAAAGATGAAATATTACAAAACCTAAAACAAAAAAAAATTATCAGTTTAATTTCTGACTCTGGTTCTCCATTAATTTCCGATCCAGGCAACCAATTAATTAATTTTTTATATCAAAATAACATAAAAATATTTTCTATACCTGGACCAAGCGCCCTAATTAGTGGTATCCAATTAAGTGGATTTTTAAATAAAAAAATTTTTTCTTTTTTGGGTTTTTTGCCAAAAAAACTATTACAAAAAACTTCTATTCTAGAAGCTCATTTACATAATAATTTAGTGATTTACACAACGAAACAACAATTAGAAAAAGATATCGAAGCTATAGCAACAGTTGCAGAAAAATTTGAAATTATAATATTAAAAGAATTAACTAAGATGTTCGAAGAAAGAATTTATCTTTCTCATGAGAGCTATAAAAAAATAGATTTGAAAGCAGTCAAAGGTGAGCTTGTGCTTGCTGTTAATATTATTTCTACGTCCCAAAAGCAACAAGAACTATCATCAGAATATATCTCACAGATTGTATCTGAGATGGGTATTAAAAAAGCTTATCAACTTGTCAAAACTAAGTATAAAATATCTAGAAATAAATTTTATGAAATGGCAATCAATTTAAATAATGAATAAATTAATTATCCTTCTTTTATCTTTTTTCATCATAGGTTGTGGGCAAACGCTTGTTACAAGTGGCGCAAAAACTGCAGTTGGACAACAACAAGATGACAAAACATTGCGTGAAAGCTGGGACGACGCAACAATAAAGCTTGGCATAAAGGAAAAATATTTTTCATATGATGCTACACTCTTTACTAAAATTGATGTGGAAGTTGAACTAGGCAAAGTTTTATTGACCGGTGTAGTACCATTTGGTGATATGAGATTAGAAGCAGTCAGATTGGCATGGCAACAAGAAGGCGTTGTTGAAGTACTAAATGAAATTTCTATTGACACAGGTTATGGTCTTGATGATATCGCAAAAGATAAATTTATAAGCACTCAACTTTTTACAAAAATATTAACTGATAGTGAGATTAAAAAATTCAAATATGATTTTGAGGTTCAAAAACAAATCATTTATTTATTTGGTGTATCCAATGATCAAAAAGAAATAAATCGTGTCATTGATCATGCTAAATCCATCAAGGGAGTCCTTGATATAATTAATTATATTCAAGCAAGATAAACTAACTGTTACTTAAAAGATGTAGATGGAAATGAAAGACTTCTTGTCCTCCGTCTTTTCCCTTGTGGGTTTTAATTTGAAAACCTTTTGACCTTAATTCTAAACTATCGATAATTTTGTTCACAGATTGCCAAAAATTATTTTGATATTGAGTGTCTGCATTTTGTAAAAAATCAGCAACATCGATGTAAGGATCTTTAGGGATAATTAAGACATGTATTTTAGCCTGGGGGCTAATATCGTTAAAAGATAAAATATATTCATCCTCATAAATTTTATCGCAAGGTATTTCACCTCTTAAAATTTTTGCAAAAATATTTTCTTTATCGTAACTCATAGTCTGACAGGAACCCCTTTCTTATCTAAAAATTTCTTAACTTGTGTAATAGTGTATTTTCCTGAATGAAAAACACTAGCTGCCAGCAAACCTGTGGATTTAGTTTGATAACCTCTATAAAAATGTACTAATTCTCCTACACCACCACTAGCAATCACAGGAATGGTAAGCTTCGATGTAATTGATTTTAACATTTCTGCATCAAAACCTTTTTGAACACCATCTGTATCCATCGATGTAAGCAATATTTCACCTGCACCAATTTTTTGCACATATAATGCCCAATCAACAAGTTTTTTGGGCGTTAGTTCTCTTCCTCCCTTAATCACCACTCTAAAATTCTCTTGAAATCTCTTCGCATCAATAGCCACAACAATGCATTGAGAACCATGAACCAACGATGCTTTTTTAACTAAGTTAGGATTTTTGACCGCCGCCGAGTTAATGGAAACTTTATCTGCTCCCGCATTCAGTAGATTTGTAATATCTGATAGAGCTGAGACGCCACCTCCTACAGTTAGGGGGATGTTGATGACCTTTGATATTGACTCCACGGTTTTGATAAAAGTTTTTCTGTTTTGATAAGATGCATTGATATCCAACATACATAATTCATCTGCACCAGCTTCAGAATAAAATTTTGCCATTTCAACAGCATTTCCCATAACTTTAATATTTTTAAAATTAACTCCTTTAACAACTTTGTTTTTAATAACATCTAAACAAGGAATTATTCGAGTTTTAAGCATTTAATTTTACTAATTCATCCAAAGAAAATTTATTTTCATAAATCGCTTTACCTATGACCATATGATCGAAACCATTTTTGATGCCAATTTGAACGTCAGATAAATCTTTTACACCGCCCCCAATTGTTATTTTTTTTTCTGTTAAATTTTGAATACTTTCAAATGTAGAAATATTTAAACCCGATAGCATTCCATCATTAGCTACATCAGTAACAAAGAATGAATGGATAGGTAATTCATTATAAATATCTACTATACTTTCAAGACTATCTGTTGATGTTTGTTGCCATCCATGAGAAGCGATTTTGTTATCTTTTAAATCAATTGCTACCGATATTTTATCTAAAATATTATTTTCAAATTTAGAAACCTCATCAATACCTTTAATGGCAAAAGTTCCGATTACAATAATATCAAATCCTTGATTTATTTTGTTTTGTATAGCGGTTTTGTTTCTTATCCCTCCGGCAACTTCAATTTTAATATCAATATTTTTTCGAATTAATTCGAGTGTTTTATCATTACTTCCTTTTCCTAGAGTGGCATCCAAATCTACAACATGGATAGTTTCAAAGCCCTTATCCTGATAAATCTTTGCCATTTCAACAGGTGACTTATCATAAATAGTTTTATTCTCGGCCAGTCCCTTCGTGAGTCTTACACATTCACCATTTATAATGTCAATTGCGGGAAATATTTTCATGTATTTAAAATAAAATTTTTAATCAATTTAAGTCCATTTTTATGACTTTTTTCTGGGTGAAACTGAACTCCATATATATTTCCTTTGTTCACAACTGATGGAAAATTTTTACCATATTTTGTTGTAGCTAATACATCAGATTTTTTAACCTTTTCAAAAATGAAACTATGGACAAAATAAAAATCTTTTTCATTAAAGGCCGAGGTTAAGATCTTATTGTCTTTATTTACTTTTAGAGAATTCCATCCCATATGAGGTATGATTAAATTTTTCTTTTTAAATTTTTTAATCTCACCATGGATAATGCCAAGACCTTTGGTGGTTTTATCTTCGTAACCTACATCGGAGAGAATTTGCATTCCAACACAAATGCCTAAATAAGGACAGTTATTTTCTAAGAACATTGTTAAAGGTTTGTAAATTTTTAATTTTTTAAGATTAGCAATCAAAGTAGCATAAGCACCCTGACCCGGTAATATAATTTTAGAAAATTGATTTGGGTCGAATTGTGATTGAATTATTCTAAGTTGGTAAGGCTTATCTTTGATTATATCTTTGATTGCTTTTTTTATTGATCCTATGTTTCCTGATTGACCATCAATCAATCCAATTACTTTTTTTTTCAAAGTTTGCCTTTAGAGCTTGGGATATCTTTTTTTCGGGGATCAATACTTACTGCCTGTTTCAAAGCAAGAGCAAAAGATTTAAAACAACTTTCGATAATATGGTGATTATTATCACCATATAAATTTTCGATATGACAGTTCATTCTTGACTCAGTAACAATCGACTTAAAAAACTCCGGAAAAAGCTCTTGATCCATTTCTCCAACTTTTTCTAATGTATTTTTAACATTCCAAATAAAATAAGGACGATTACATAAATCCATGGCTGTTCTTGTGAGGCACTCATCAAAAGTAACATACGAGTGAGCAAATCTTGTGATACCTTTTTTATCACCTAGGGCTTTGTTAATACACTCACCCATTGCTATTCCAACATCTTCAACGGTGTGGTGCATATCGACTTTCAAGTCACCTTCACACTTGACCTGAAGATCAATTAAACCGTGAGTGCTTATCTGTTGGAGCATGTGATCGAAAAAAGCAATTCCTGTATCAATAGAGTGTTGACCAGTGCCGTCTAAATTTAAAGAAATAGAGATTTTGGTCTCTTTGGTGTCTCGGTTGTAAGTAAATTCACGCATTTGTAATCAGATAATTAGTACCTATATTTATAGGAATAATGGACAAAAATAAAACAATAATCCGCGCAACAACAGTTGTTTGTGTCAGAGATGATAAAAGTGTTGTTATTGCATCAGATGGACAGGTAACACTTGGAACATCTGTCATCAAATCTAATGCCAATAAAATTCGAACTTTTCACAATGATCAAATCATTGTCGGCTTTGCCGGTTCTACCGCTGATGCGCTTACTTTATTTGATCGACTAGAAAAAAAATGTGAAGAATTTTCGTATAACCTCAAAAGGGCTTGTGTTGAATTGGCCAAAGACTGGAGAACAGATAGATATTTAAGACGATTAGAGTCCATGATTATTGCAGCAGATAAAAACGAAACATTTCTCATTAGCGGTACAGGAGATGTGCTTGAGCCTCAAGAAGGAATAGTGGCTATTGGCTCTGGCGGAAACTTTGCCTTAAGTGCTGCTCGTGCACTCAAAAGAAAGTCAAATTTATCTGCAAAAGAAATTGCTGAGGAAGCACTTAGTGTAGCAGCAGAACTATGTATTTATACAAATGATACATTAAACATTGCAGAGATAAAAATTTAATGGACGATCAAAATTTAACACCCAGTGTTATTAAGGAAGAATTAGATCGCTATGTCATCGGTCAAGATGAAGCAAAAAAAGCAGTTGCCATTGCTCTGCGAAATCGCTGGAGAAGATTAAATATCAAAGATGAAAGTTTACGAGATGATATTATTCCTAAAAATATTTTAATGATTGGGCCCACGGGTTGCGGTAAAACAGAAATTGCCAGAAAACTTGCTAAATTAACTCAATCTCCTTTTATTAAAGTTGAAGCAACTAAGTTTACAGAAATTGGATATGTAGGAAGAGATGTAGAACAAATTATTCGTGATCTCATCGAAGTTGCGATTAATTTGGAAAAGAAAAAAATCAGAGATCGTTTTATTGATGAGGCGAAACTTAATGCTGAAGAAACAGTTTTAAAGGCATTATTAGGTGACAATCCATCAGAAGAAACGAAAGAAAAATTCCGTGGGATGCTTCGTGACAACAAACTCAATGACAAAGAAGTTGAAATAGCTATTGATCAAAAATCAAATCCTTTCCAATCTTTAGATATACCAGGCATGCCAGGTGCTCAGATGGGAATGATTAACATGAATGACATCTTCGGAAAAGGATTGAAAAATAAGAAGAAAACGAAACTAAAGATTGGAGAAGCTTATGAACCGCTCATTCAAGAAGAGATTGAAAAGATAGCCGAAAAACAAAACGTCGTTCAAAATGCCATTAAAAGCGTTCAGGAAAGTGGTATCGTTTTTATTGATGAGATTGACAAAATAGCTCCTAACAGTGAGAGACGAGGTGGGGATGTTTCTCGTGAAGGCGTGCAAAGAGACCTCTTGCCATTAATTGAGGGCACTGTCGTTTCTACTAAGTATGGAACTGTTGAAACAAATCATATCCTCTTTATTGCATCTGGCGCTTTTCATCAATCAAAGCCAAGTGACTTGTTGCCAGAACTTCAAGGCAGGCTGCCTGTAAGAGTTCGATTAAATGCATTAAAAAAAGATGACTTTGTTCGTATCTTAAAAGACACAGATAACAGTTTAACAAAACAGTATAAATCTCTATTTGAAACTGAGAACATCGAACTTGAATTTGACGATGAAGCGATTGATGAGATCGCCAACCTTACTGAACAAATCAATAAAGAAGTTGAAAATATAGGTGCGAGAAGATTGCAAACAATGTTTGAAAAAATTTTAGAAAAGTTAAGCTTTGAAGCTAATCTTAGTGAAAAAAGAACTGAAGTAGTGAGTAAACAATGGGTATCAGATGCAATTCAATCAGAGATTAAACCCACTGATGAAAAAAAGTTTATTCTTTAATACGTAGTTTAATATAAAAAGCGCCTAGTCCACCGTGTTGAATTTTGCAAGGACTATAAGATTTCACCAAGTTTTGAAAAAAAGCAGTTTCCAACCAAAGCGGAAATTGTTTTCTAATTTTACCTGTGAAAAAACCGTCTCCATCTGACTTGTTACCAAGACCAGTAATTACAATATGTAATAAATTTTTTTTATTATAATTATTTTTTAAATAGGTGCTTAGGGCTTTATGTGCTTCATCTACTGTGTGTCCATGTAAATCAATTTTTTGAAAGGTCTCTTTTTTAAATTGCTTAAATAATTGTTGGTCTAAAACTACTGGTTTGATTTGGTTTTTAGCAGTATTTGGTGATGGTGTTTTTTTTTCAGATATTAATTTTTTATTTTTTACAGCCTTTTTTCCCAAGGAAATAGATATCTTTTGATTGGGCAAATCTTCAAGTGATTTGGAAGAATTTAAATCTAATTTAATTTTATGAGACAAGCTTGATTGAAAATAATTTCCAATTTGGGTCAGATGATTGTTTTTCTTTCTCAAATCCCCATTCTTCGACAACCGTTAAAATTTCATTGTTTGCAACATTATAGTGTTCAGTTTCAAATTTAACTGATTTGACTAATCTTGTTTCATCTGACTTGTCTTCAATAATTGAGCTTGATTTAACTTCAGAGAATTTTATTTCTCTAGGGGCTTTGGCTTGTTCCATGGCTCTTAAGGCTTCAGGTGTCAGAAGATCTTTCACATTCAATATATTATTGCTTTGATAAGCTTGAACAATCATTTCATAGGCCTTATCAGCGCCTTTTAAAAATTCTTCATTATTATTTTTGGGAACGATTTTAGGTTTAAACTTTGTCTGAGCTTTTTTTGTTTTTAAATTTACAATTTTTCCATCTGTTGAACCTAAGATGCTTCTTAAGCGATACACTAAGAAAATGGCTATTAAACCAAAAAGTATAATATCTATAAATTCACTACTCATAACTTTTATCTACTTTAGCCCAATTTGAGTTGGGTATATTATTTTTTATAAACTCTTTATGCGCCTCTGTCTCGTCTTTTGTTAAGACAATTTGAGTCAAATTTAATTCTCCAGATAAGTTCAGATCTTCTGTTTTTCTTTCATTGAGCTGCAGGCCCATTTGGTTGATACCTTGTAGCTCCAAATACACATCGGTTAAAATTTTTGCATCTTTTAAAGCCCCGTGAAACTCTCTATCAACCAAAGTATTTACTTTTAATTTTTTAACTAATGCGTCCAAGTTTACTTGTTGACCTGGAAATCTATTTCTAGCAATGACGACAGTATCGACCACTCTGTCTTTGGATATTTGGGGTTTGGATAATTTTTCCAGCTCATAATTAAGGAAGCCCACATCAAAATTTGCATTATGGGCGATAATGGAACTGTCTTGAATGAAACTTAAGAATTCTTCGGCAACATCTTCGAATAATGGCTTATCTTCAAGGAATTCATTAGTAATTCCGTGTATTTTGATGTTTTCATCCGTTAAAGTTTTTAGAGGGTTGATATATCGATGAAAGTGAGAGCCGACTTCTTTTCTGTTTAGTTCCACACAGCCTATTTCAATGATGCGGTGGCCTTCTTTGTAATCAAGCCCTGATGTTTCTATATCTAAAATTATTTCTCTCATAATGAATGCAATAATTTAATAAAATTTAAACGAAGGTTCAAGATTGAACCATTATTATTAATCGTAAAGTCAGCTAAGTTTTCTTTTATGTTTTCTTTTAATTGTTTTTGGTTCATTAATTGAAAATAATTAGTGGAAGCACCTCTTGATAAGACTCTTTGTTTTCTTTTTGTAGGATTAGCGCTGATAAATATTGTAGCATCAAAATCTTGAGTGAGCTGCTCTTCAAATAGCAAGGGAACTTCATAGAAAATAGGAACGTATTGTTCAAATTTGGGGGCAATAATCTTTTTCTTTGCGTATAGTAGTGGGTAAATCACTTTTTTTAAATTTCTATTAAATAACGGATTGGCCAGTCTTTTAATGATCTCTTCTTTATAATTTTTATCGGCAACCCCTATTCTTTTTAAAATATAATCTCGCGATTGATTATTTTGATATAAAGATTTAATGATCTGATCAGAAGAAATACATTTATATCCTACTGATGATAAAAATTTTATAGCCTCGCTTTTTCCTGAACCAATATTTCCTGTAATGGCAATTTTCATTTTAATTTATTTCTAGCCAACTGATAAATTTCATTGTCCACTTTTATTTTTATATTACTCCACTTTTCGTAAGAGGGTTTGGCTTGTTCGATAAGCATGTTTAAGCCCCCCACAAATGGAATATTATTCTTTTTGGCTCTATTTAATAAGGGTGTGATTTCAGGGTTATAAACAATGTCGATGACTCCTTTTGCGCCATCTACCAATTTAATTAAATTTCTATTTAAAGACGATTTTCCAACCATTCCTCCACTTGAGGAGTTAATGATTAAGTCATATTTAGTTTTAAGTAAGCTAGTCTTGGTCACGAAACTTTTAATAACGAAGTCATTACAAATATCGTCTTTTCTTCTAAAAGAAGTTGCAAAAACATCAATATTTTCAATGTTTTTATGGTTTAAATAATAAAGGATGGATCTTGCGGCACCACCGGCACCTATAAGCAAAACTTTATTTGATGGTATATTTTTTAATTGCTTAAAACTTTTTTCAAAACCGATAACATCAGTATTGTCTCCGATAATAAGATCATTTTTTTTATAAACTAAATTAACTGATCCGATTTTTTTTGCCTTAGGAGTAATCCTGTCGCATAAAGTGATGAAATTAGTTTTATAAGGAATGGTTACATTAAACCCTTTAAATTTTTTGTTTTTTTTAAAAGCTTGAAAAAATTTAAATAGGTTTTTTTCTGATATTTCAAATTTTTGATACTGTAGTTTTTGATTATACTTTTTGCTCCAATAATTGTGGATATAGGGTGACAAGCTATGCCCTAATTTTTCTGCGACTATGCCGATTATATTGTTCATTAAATAGATTTTAAACTTCTTAAAAATTTGATGATATCTAGGCCGATAATATTATAAAAGCTTCCCTCAATATTATCAAAAAATTTTTTTGCTGGGCCTTCAATGTTATAACAACCAACAGCTGATTTAATTTTAGAAAAATTTTTATTTACAAACAATTGGATTGATTGATGTGAGTTCCTGTTAAAATAAATTTTTGTTTGAGAAAGGTTTTTTTTAATAATTTTATTATTAACCATAAAAATCATTCCTGTGTATAAAACATGTGACTTACTGTTAAAATCTTTAAGTAATCGAATACAGCACTTTTCAGTATCACATTTATAAACAGTTTTGTTACGAAATAAGATGGTTGTATCAAATGCTACAATAATTTTATTTTTGTATTTAGAAGATAAATGATTTGCTTTAGCCTCAGCTATTTTTAAAGCATCATATTTGTTATTATTAATATTTTTAACTTTGCGTTCATTGATATTTGCAGACCGAAATTTGAATGGTAAATTCAGACTATGAAATAGTTTTCGCCGAGATTGGCTTTTAGTTCCAATAATAATTTGCTTGGTAATCTGTGGATTAATAAAGTTATTCATTGAAAATCATTCTTCTTAACAGCTTAAATTCAAATTATCTATCAATACTCAGTTTTCCTCAATTGTTATTAAGTGTA